>Ga0163179_10000114_pt1 | contig 56261 bp, 89 predicted proteins | sample AtlANTMetagenome_FD_109643 | JGI IMG/M metagenome (GOLD analysis project Ga0163179, IMG submission 109643) | Marine eukaryotic phytoplankton communities from the Atlantic Ocean - Atlantic ANT 2 Metagenome | ecosystem: Environmental > Aquatic > Marine > Oceanic | place: North Atlantic Ocean... | reverse complement strand
GAAAACTGACTAAGCTTGTAAACGACTATAATCAAAATTATTATGGACGCGGGTTCGATTCCCGCCGTCTCCACCATTTATATGGAAAAACATGTCACAATCTATAATTCACAAATTTATACGCTGGGCCCTTGGAATACATGGCTCAATTCACATTATTGAAACACTTGTAAATCTTTATGAAGAAGCTTACATGAGTGCAACACTAAGTTTATTTGCTGGCTCCCTAATGATAGCTGGAGCATGCATAGACTCTTCTCATCATAAAAATGAATGTAATGCAAAATAAAAAATGTAAAAATTATACATTAGAAATGTATAGTATATTTGGAATAATATCATCAATAGCTGTAATATTAACTTATTTATAAAAGTACACTATAGAAATTCTTCCTTCATCTAGATATAACTAAAATGTTAATATGTGTTGTGTACACTATGTGTTATTACCAACCAACTCTATTAACGAGGTATATATGTTCGATTTATCAAATATAATTATAGTAGCATCCATTGTATATCTAATGTACAGAGTGCATCAGAAAAAACAATTGGCTGAACAAAAAATAAAACAACAACAAGAAGAGGAAGAATTGTATAATGTCTATGGCGGTGATTAATGGATAAAAATTTTTACAATGAATCAAGTGCCCAGAAATTAGGATGGGATCCCACCTGGTTCAATGAAAAATATTTTGATGACGCTCTTGTCTATTCTATAAAAGAATGGCAATTGAATCACAACATTACACCTGATGGCCTTTGCGGGCCATCAACATATAGAAGAATATGGACTCATCGACAAGCAAATATATCTAACTATACTCCCAATCCAAGCCCCTACTTACTAGGTAAAATAAGAAATGGCAATAAATACATAGTACATAATAGCAATTTCATACCTATTGAATGGGACAAAATTATTCTTTGGGATGATGAAGCTGGCTTATCCATAGATTCGGGTAATTATTACGACTACTCTGGTAAAAAAGATCGAAGCCCAACAATGTTTGTTAACCATTGGGATGTCTGTTTAGATTCCACATCTTGTGCAAAAGTATTAAATAAAAGAGGAATCTCAGTTCATTTCTGTATCGATAATGATGGGACTATCTATCAATTATTAGACACACAGCATGGCGCTTGGCATGCAGGGTGTACCGTAGGTAACAGAAAAGGAATTGGCGTTGAAATATCAAACGCATACTATACAAAATACCAGTCTTGGTACAAATCGAATGGATTCGGAGAAAGACCAATAATAAAAGATGCCATAATTCACGGAAAAAAATCAAAAGAATTTCTTGGTTTTTATCCTGTGCAATTGCAGGCCCTGCAAGCCCTTTGGAAGGCTTGCAGTCAGGGAATAGGTATACCTATGGAATATCCTCAAAACTCTGATAAAAGCTTAAATACAGGCGTTCATAGAGTATGTCAAACCGGATCCTTTAAAGGAATATGCAATCACTATAATTTTACTCGAAATAAAATAGATTGTGCTGGATTAGAATTAGATAAATTAATTAAGGAATGTAATGGACAATGAAAAAATAATTTGCATTATTATATGCGCTGGAGAAGCTACTCGATGGGGAAACTATTTAGAAGTACCAAAGCATCTTATCCCTTTAGAGGGTGAAGTTATGCTAGAAAGATTAGTAAAACAATTATCAGAAAAACCTGAAAATGATATATACGTAGTAGCTAAAAATGATGATGATAGGTATAAAATACCCGGATCAACTTTATATATAGCAGATCTAAATCCAGACAATGTTGATGCTGATAAATTTTTAAGTTCACAAAACCTTTGGAATAAAAATGGTAGAACAATAGTTTTCTACGGAGACGTTTGGTTTTCAAATAATGCAATTAAAAAAATATTAAATCATAAAGGAAAAGATTGGATACTTTTCGGTAGACATCATGCCAGCAAAATAACAGGATGCCCATGGGGCGAATTATTTGCACAATCTTTCTATCCCAAAGATATACCAGAACACAAAGCGAATCTGCATAAAATAGCAAGAGCTTATAAAAATAAAAAAATAAGAAGATGTGGTGGCTGGGAACATTATAGAGCTATGTCTGGCATTCCATTAAAACAACATAAAATAAAAGATAGATTTTATAATATAGACGATTGGACAGATGATTTTGATAAACCAAAAGACTATGAAAGATGGATAAAAAATAGAGCCAATTGGCATAAAAAACAATTACCTATGCACATCCTTCATTTAGAAAGTGACGAAGATAGAAAAACTCATATCGATTCATATTTAATGAAAAGATTTCCTAAAATGAAAATATTTCCTGCTGTTGACGGTTCAGATACTGCCAAAGTTAGCGCTATACTTAATCAAGCGGGAATAACTTTAGATTGGAATAAATGGGTCGGAAGAAAACTTTCAGCAGGAGAAAGAGGTATATGGTGTAGCTATATCAACTATTTACAATGGATGGTAGAAAACAATATACGTGAAGCATTAATTATTCAAGATGATGTAACTCCTTGCAAAGGATTTATACAAAAAGTTAATAAAATAAGAAAAACTCTTAGCAACAGTGGAGGCTGGTATGTCCAAAGACTTGGACCTGGTGATACTGGATTATTAATAAGTCTTAGAGGAGCCAAATATATATTAAATAAAATAAAACGAAGAAAAAATATAATGATGCCAACCGATTTATGGATGAAACATAATGGGATTATAAATCGAACTAAAAAAATAGATGGGATTAAAAGTATTCCATATTCTTACAAACTTATTCCAAATAAATTTACAATGGAATCTTCAAGATTGAAAGTTACTAATAAAGCTAAAAACATTTAACAGGCCGTGCGGCCTGTTTCTTTCTGGATTGAAGGCCCATAGCTCAATCAGGTCAGAGCATCGCTCTCATAAAGCGAGGGTTCTCGGTTCGAGTCCGAGTGGGCCTACCACTTTACAAGGAAATATTAATGGAACATTTTTGGGATGCCCTAATAAAAGGGTTGACTCCAGAGAAAGCACAAGATATAGATTATTGGTGGAAGATACCTTTATATATAATTGCTATCTTGCTTTTTCTAACTACATTTTAATAAATAAGAATAAATAAATGGCAAAAAACCTATACGACAGAGAAGAACAAGGCGATTCATGTATAACTGAAGAAGGCTTGCAAATGCAAAAACTTATAAGCGAAATGCTTCAAGGTATGTTGATGCTAATAGAATCTGAAGGGCCAGTAGATCTCAGAGATTTTCAATCTGTTATATACTCAGCAACAGATGAAATGATACTTAAAAACATTATATCAAGAAGATTAAATAGATAAACGTTAATTCGTTTATTATTTTTTAATTAGGAAATCCGTATGATTAGATTATTGGGAAAAATTCCCCAAAAAACTTCTATCGCGGTTTCAGGCGGCCTCGATAGTATGGCTGCCTTATCTTTTTTAACAAATAATACAAACAGAGAACTCAAAGTGTTATACTTTAATCACGGCACAAGCCATGGATTGGAAGCTGAAGAGTTCCTAAATGATTATTGTAATAAAAAAGATATTAAAATTATTATTGGAAAAATTTCTCGGGAAAAAAACCGATCAGAATCTCCAGAAGAATACTGGAGAAACTGCAGGTATGAATTCTTCAAACATAATTCATGTGGATTTCCAATAATTACATGCCACCATTTAGATGATCAAATTGAAACATGGATATTTACATCTCTTCATGGTACATCAAGACTTATTCCATATAAAAGAGGTACAATAATTAGACCTTTTTTAATTACAAAAAAGCAGCAATTGATAGACTGGTCTGAAAAATATGATATCCCTTATATTGAAGATCCTTCAAATAAGAATACAAAATATATGAGAAATCATATTAGACATAATATTGTTCAGAACTGTTTAGGTGTCAATCCCGGCTTATACAAAACATTACATAAAAAAATATTAAATAATTACAAAGATATAATTACTTAAGGTATATAAAATGAATTTATCTAAACCCGTTGTAAACGAAATACATCGATTAATGAATTATAAACTAACAGATTTAGAAATTTCTATAATCATGGAAAAAGATGGAATTAGAATCTCAAGAGATAATATGAAATCATTGAGAAATACAAGAAGAAAAAATTGGCAACGGCGTAAAAATAATAAAAATAAATCAAAAAAGTGACGACGGCTTTCGGTCGGGGATTTTAGCAACTTACTTTATTCATACTAAAATATGGTATGGGGTGAAGGACGTAATAAAGTGGACTACGCAACACAGTAGTATTTACACGACCAGCTCTGTTTCAATATCGTTTGGTACTTATTCTTGACTTCGTTACCAAACTACTCTCGTATTGATAACTGGCTCGCCATCCAGGTCTATTATCATTATAATGACTAAGTCTTTTGCGACTAAGTCCAGCTATGATTTAGAGCGAATAGCAAGGCATGAATCCTGGGACCCTACCCCTACATATTTGGAATTTAAATTATGACTAAAATAGTACTATATCCAGATAAAATCCTTTCACAGAAATGTGAACCAGTTGCAGAAATTACACCAGAAATAGTTAAAATATGTCAAGATTTAAGAGAATATTTGCAAAATGATTCAAATGCAGCTGGTCTTTCAGCTCCTCAGATTGGATTAAATAAACAAATTTTTGGATTTAAAACCAGCGATGATAAAATTATCATTGCAATCAATCCAATAATACATGAATACTCTCAAAATCATGACCCTTCTGCTGTTGTAACAGTAGCTGAAGGATGCTTATCTTTTCCTGGAATGACTTTGAATGTAACAAGAAGCTCATCTATAGCTGCTAGCTATATAGATCTTACAACTGAAAGGAATACCTGGAACTTAGATGGTTTCGATGCCATCGTCTTTCAACATGAATACGATCATTTACATGGTTTGACATTTGTAGATAGACAAAATCGAAAAACAAGAAGAAAACTCTTAAAAACTCTTAAAAAGGAATTCAAATAATGGAAGCAATTTCAATTACTATGGGATGCGTACTTGTATGTATAATAATGCAATTTTTTATAGATATTTAAAATATTGAAGGAAGAGATCCTGCATCCTCCTTCCCCTCACATTCACATTTTGAAGAAGTAACAGATGCCATAGACCTCCCAGAGGCTTGGCATTCTTCTTGACATGTAATAATCGTCTTATCATTTAGCGAACATTTCGATATCCCAAAACATATCGATATAGTCAATCCTATCCACAAGACTGACTTACTAATAGCTTTAATCAATACAACTGATTCTTGATTGATTCTATTCAGTTCACTTCCCCTACGATTTCGCATTCTACATCCTCAACTCTTATATAAGAATTACTTTTTATATCAAAATACAGTCCTTGTCTAGAAGCACGATTTATATAATCATATCTTTTCTGATTATAATTGTATTCATTATAATGATATTCGTCAAACATTGCTTGCACTCTTTCATTTAATATTTTTTGTTTTTGAGATTTAACTCCTATATGAATACCTAGGAGTAAATATCCTATTAAAATTAAAAAAATAAAGAATAAAGAAAAAGCAGTAGAAATCATAATATCCTTATGCCCCTTAGCTCAGCTGGTTAGAGCAATTGACTGTTAATCAATGGGTCCCCGGTTCGAGTCCGGGAGGGGCAGCCATATACAAATATACTAATTGTATTAAATATAATACAAGTATATAGAACCCGGAGATATATCATGAAATATGAATTATGGATAGCAAATGAAAGATTTATTATGGGCAAAAAAATAAGAACTTATAAAACCCTTGAATCAGCTCTAAAAAGAGCTAATAAAGAAATAAATTTTACTTATAAAGAGTATAATCATGATAAAGATATACTTTATTTAGATAGCGAAACCCACAGACCACTTGGTTTGATAAAAATTATTAAGGATTAATATGATTCAATACGCAGACGTAGTTTGCGGCCTTGCTTGGGGAGACGAAGCGAAAGGCAAAATAACTTCACAACTAGCATCATCGAAAGACTATAACTATGTATGCAGGTGGGCAGGAGGCTCAAATGCAGGGCATACAGTCTATTTGAAAGGTAATAAATATAAAACTCATTTAATACCTTCAGGAGTATTTTATGGTATACCATCCATAATCGGTCCCGGATGTGTTATAAATAAAGATAAATTTCTATCAGAGCTTTTATATTTACAAGAAAATGGATTTGATATATCCACTATAAAAGTATCTCCCAGAGCACATGTAGTTACAGATAAACATCTTATTAAAGATAAAAGAAAATTACATCAAGCACTAGGAACTACAGCAAATGGTATAGCTCCATGCTATGCTGATAAAGCTGCTAGAACTGGAATACTTGCAAAAGAAATATTATCTGAAAAACTTTTATGGGATGAAAAAATATCTGGCAAAGTATTGTGTGAAGGAGCACAAGGAATTTGGTTAGACCTTGACTGGGGCGAATACCCATATGTCACATCAAGCAATACGCTCCCTTATGGAGCCTGTAGCCTGGGTATACCACCTCAAAAAATTAGAAATATATACGGTGCTGCAAAAATATATGATACAAGATCAGGTGTTGACCCAAAATTTCCAGATAATTTGTTAGAAAATCAAGAATTATTAAAAATTGCAGACCAAGGAAATGAATTTGGTGTTACTACAGGAAGACGAAGAAAAGTTAATTGGTTGAATTTAACTATGCTATTAAGAGCTATTAATCTTACAGGAACTACTCATTTGATTATATCAAAAGTAGATATATTAGATTCAGTAAGTTCTTATAAAGTGTATGTTGGTGATTATTTAAGAGTGTTTGAGAATATTAATTCTATGAAAAACTTTATACTTGATAAAGTATATGCAAATTGCCCACTAATATCAGAAATAAAATTTTCTGATTCACCCGAAAGGATTTAAATTATGACAACAACAGAAACAGCAGGTACTAATGAAAATGTACCTTATACCGCAACTTACATCTGGCTAGATGGAACACAACCTACTGCTCAAATTAGAGCAAAAACTCGTGTAATTGGTAAATCTCAATTAGAAAATCCACCAGTTTGGAGTTTTGATGGCAGTTCTACAAATCAAGCTGAAGGTACTAACTCCGACATGTACCTTCGACCAGTTAGAGCTTGCTTAAACCCTTTAAGGCAGAATAGCGCTATCATTCTTTGCGAAGTATATGATGAAAACCTTCAACCTTACAAAACAAATTATAGAGCTACCCTTAGAGAAACTATTGATAAAAATAATAATGGTTTGCACAATTTTTGGTTTGCATTTGAACAAGAATATACTCTGTTCAAGGAAGGATCACCTCTAGCAAATTCACAAGTTAAAACACCTGATGATTTTAAAACAGAAGAACAAGGGCAATACTATTGTGGTGTTGGCTCTTCAAATTCATTTGGAAGACAACTAGCCGAAGCTCACCTTACAGCCTGTATGCAGGCTGGCTTGTCAATATCAGGCATTAATGCCGAAGTTGCTCCAGGTCAATGGGAGTTTCAGATGGGGCCAGGTAATCCTGTCGCTATCGCTGACGAAACACTAATAGCAAGATACCTTCTTGAATTACTTGGAGAAATGTCAGAAATAGATATTTCTTACGACCCAAAACCTCTTGGCCAGAATTATAATGGCGCTGGAATGCACGCAAATTTCTCAACTGAAATTATGCGTAATAAAGGCGGCATTAAATATATTGAGCAAGCATGCGAAGCACTTTCAAAAGATCCGGCCAAACATTTAGCTGTTTACGGCCATGATTATCAGTCTAGACTAACAGGAGAGCATGAAACTTGCTCTTATGAAACTTTCAGATATGCTTATTCTGATAGAACTGCAAGCGTTCGAATCCCTGGAATAACTAAAACCAACGGTTTTGGCTATGTTGAAGATCGCAGGCCTAATGCAAATGCTAATCCTTATCAAGTTGCTAATGTAATCGTACAAACAGTTGCTCCTGAGGTTCCAATATTTGAACCACCAGAAGTTGAAACAACTGAAAGTATTAGCCCTACAGAAGAAACTCAAGGTTAAAATAAAATTATGGATTTGAACCTAGAAATAGAGTTCAAATATAGAGCAACCCTTTCCTGTTCAGAAATAACACAGATCGTAAAAAACCATGTATCAACCATGGTTTCACAACCTGATTTTTATCATGTTGTATCTTGCGATAGTTACTATGAGCAGGAAGGGGTTTACTCGTCTGCACCATATATAAGGTATAGGCGAGGCGGCTCTTTAACTGAACTTACAATAAAAGAAAAAACAAATACAGACAATAATATAGTAAGAAAAGAAATCAATATAGATGTACGCAGAAATTCAAATATTGAAATTGTAGATTTCTTACAATCTATAGGATTTAAAAAATCTTTCGATATATATAAAGAAGCTTATATTATTTCATCTTATAAATGGGAAATATGCCATTATACTCTTCAAGATGATGTTCAATTTATTGAAATAGAAGCAAAAAATTCAGCCTCAACTGACGACGCAATTAATACCCTTGAAAAATGGGAATCACGTTTAGGCTATACAGAAAATGACAGAATAACAGAATCCTTGTACGAATTATACAAGCCTTCTAAACTTTAAATCTATGCCTCAGTGGCGGAATTGGTAGACGCATGGGACTTAAAATCCCTGGCCTATTTAGGCGTGAGGGTTCGATTCCCTCCTGAGGTACCATTCAAAAGGACAATATATTATGACAAATTTATTTGATAAATATGATATAATTGAAAAAACGATGTCAATCGGAGCAATTCTAACTTTAGCATTCTTCGTATCAATGTCTATATATGCTGCTATAACATGAGAACTAAATATACAATATTAGTATCTGAAATGAGCTATATAGATACATTATCTGAAAAAGCAAAAAAGAAAAATAAATCTACAAAAACCCAAACATTACTTTTAAATGGTTGGAAAAAAAGTGATTTCAATATATATGCTTATGAAATTTATTTACCTGAAATCTCTGAAGATATAGCAACTCTATCTTGCAGAGGCTTACTGTATGATAACGGTTGGTCTAACCAAAATACTGTTTCAACTATTATAAAGCATAAAACATTTGAAGAAAATATTAATTCAAATTTAAAAGATATAGATATTTGGGATATAAATTTAGATACCTAAAGCTTGATCAATCCATCCTGTTACAACAGATTCATTCCAACCATTTATACCGTTAGTAAGAACCATTTCTTTATTAATAATAATTAATGTTGGCCATGAAGTTATAGGAAAACCTTCTTCAGCATTTAAATCTATTAAATCTCTACTTCCAGCTAAAACTGGAGAGCTTGTCATGCCAAAAATATCTCTCCAATTATTTAAATCTTGCTGAGTAGGTGGCTCCCCATATTGATTTTCTATCAATATAGTTACCCATAAAAAATCATGTCCTTCAGAAATATATTTATCTGTAAGATCTTGTGCATGCGGAGCAATATTAACGCAAACTCCACACCACATAGTTGAAAAATCTAATACCATGGTAGTTTCATAATTTTCATACAAACTCCAATCGTTACCATTGTGATCTTTTAATTTAAAATCACAAGGATGATCATTTGGTTTTGATGAGCATGTATCCCATGTTATCCAGCTATCATCCTCTATTGAGGATTTGCTATCTGTTTCAGATGTAGTTAATTCTGCAGCACAACCTGCACTCAATAACATTAATAATATATATTTAAACATAAATATCCCCTATACTATATAATCATTCTTATACAAAGAATGTCAATGGATAAAATCATGGAACAAGAATACAACCCATATCTAAAAAATGAAAAACCATCACAAATTAAACGCAGGCTTAATAATATTATAATTGCTAGCTTAATGTTAGTCGATGGTTTTGCAAGAATTATAACTCTAGGCTCTTCTATCCCTATGCTTTCTAAGGCATACGTGAGAGCAAAAGAGAATTCATAATGCAATATACTTTAGATGAAGCTATAAAAGAAATACAAAAAACTATTTCTGGTATAGAATTTCTTCGCTCTAACACTTCAAACAATAAAGCTAGAAAGATACTTATAAAAAATATCTCCTCAATATTAAAAAATATAGAGGAAGAAGCAGAATATGATAAGAACCAACTTAAATTATTTAATACATAGGGCTTTGGCAAGCCCTTCCAGTATAGCTATGACAAAGATAAAATCACTAAATAATAAAAGAATAAATCTAGTAAAAAGCTCTAGGACAAGTAAAGAAAAAGTAGCTATATGCTTAGATTATTTTTCTGTACTTATGCATAAAATAGAGCTTTTAGATAAAAAAGAACTTGAATTATTTGAAACAAAAATACAAGATTTAACTATAAAATCTAATGATAAACATTTAAATGAATTTTTATCATCTATTGCATCTTATCTTCAAAAAGAAATTTCCTTATCTTCTTGCTAATCCTATATAATAGGTCTTACAGGCTCTGCAAACTCCGACGGGAGTCCCTCATATTGACCTGTGTTTCACTTCTATACCTTAGATTGCAGGCTGGTATAAAGTCAGCCCAAGAGGACCCTTTCTTATGAAAAGGATATTAATATACAGACATTTATTGTATGTACCATTTAAAGCTCCTTATTTTTGGTTTACATCAAAAGTAAGAAGCTTTTTTTATACAGATTTCCTTATAAAGCATTACACTTTTCTTGAAGCTTTCAACATAGAGTATTGTATTGCTAATTTAGCAATACTCTTTGAAACTCAAGAAATGGAAAGAAAAAATAAATAAATAGTATACTCTTATTAGAGGTGTACTATGTTTTCAGATAATCCTAAAGGTCGTATAAAAATAAATCATTTTGGAACTGATTTTAATTTAAAAAAATCAAAACCAATTAACTTTCAACAAATATCAAAGGTTTCGATCATGATTGAACGAAAAGAACTTGGGTATACTTATCCCTGTACCGTAGTATATGAAGAAAAAATTACTATGGATTGGGTTAAAGAAACATCAACCCATATAATAAGATGTGATACAAAAGCCAAAACAACTGGCCGAGGAGCCTGGCATTATCACAATAAAGAAACTGGCTCAACAGCATGGCATGTAGGCGAAACCATCATGTCTACAATTAAGGGTGATAAAGTTTACCACATGAATGAGCATGAAACTTCTTGGAAAGAAGAATTTTGGCAACAAACTCATGAAATTGAAAAGGATGTATCATGAAATATCACGAATGGTCTCCTGGTAATAGTACTACTTATAAATTTTTCATTCAAGAAAATGTTTCAAATATATTTCTTAATGATTCAAAAAAACAATACTCGCCTTACAGTGAGGATTCAATCCTACTTACTTGGATGAAATATGGAATGACATCAGGTATATCAATTGTTATTGGTACTGATACATTTCTACATTATAGTTATTTATCAGAAAAATTAAATAATATTAACTCTGCTGATATAGCAGCAATATTAGCATTTTTAAATACTACCTATAATATTCCAGTTGGTATTCCTCCCGGATTTGATACAAACGGTTTATGGGCTGGTGGCCCAGCTTGGCTAGAAGATCTAGAAACTACAAACTAGTAATAATTGGGGTGTGGCGGAACTGGCAAACGCGCCTGACTGTTTCTCAGGTGTTAAATAATGTTATTATTTAGCTTGGAGGTTCGAATCCTTCCGCTCCAGTATTACGAGATTTAAATTGTTATCTGATTATATATTTCAAGCAATACTAACTATGCTCGTTGGAGCATTATTTATGTTGTTTTTATTAAATAAAACAGTTATCCCACCAGATAACACCGTATTTAATATAACTGAAAACACATATATACCTTAGCCATTGTAGCTCAATTGGTAGAGCAGCTGATTTGTAATCAGCAGGTCGTAGGTTCAAGTCCTATCAATGGCTCCACTTTGAGTAAAAATGATATTAATATTACTACTATTCGCTTACGATGTACCGTCTCCCCCACTATGCATTATTGATAGATGTGAACAATCTATATGTATAGTGGAAACTCCAGAAGGTACTGTAAATATTCAAAAAAAACCCTATTACGAAGAAGGCATGCCAATAGCATGTCCTTTCTGGTTAATAGATCCAACTTAATATGAGCCCGACTGGGCTCTCCCCCCTTTTTAACTTATCAACCCAGCGTAGGAAATTATGTCTTTGATAGACATTAAAAAAATATACTTACAAACTAAAGCAAAAAGCTATTCCGCTACTAATCAGATATTAACAAAATATCCAAATGCTGAAATAGTTGAAGTTCCTAGCCACTGGCAAATACCAGAGCTTAACAATAATAAAACTTTAACTAAAATGTGGAATAAAGTTAAGAAAGAATACCTAGTTATAGGTGTACTGTCTTCTTTAAGATTCCAAGAAAATGGTAGGTCTACAGACTTTATTTCACCAAGTTTTGCGAATGGATGCGCAATGGCATGTACGTATTGCTACGTTGCAAGAAGAAAGGGATATGCAAATCCAGCAACTATATTTGTAAATTCAGAAGAAATCTTATCTTCTATAAAAAAGCATGCGTTTAAACAACCAAAAAAAATATCAAATCAATGTGATCCAATTTATTGGACTTATGATATAGGTTGTAACAATGATATATCTGCAGATGCAATAATATCTGATATTCCAAAACAAACTATTCAGTCATTTGTAAATATACCTAACGCAAAAGCTAGTTTTGCTACAAAGTATGTAAATAAAGATATGCTAAATTATGATCCACAAAAGAAAACTAGAATTAGATTTTCTTTAATGCCAGATCATGTAGCAAAGCTAGTTGACGTTAGAACATCTCCAATTCAGGAAAGAATTTCAGCAATAGAATCTTTCTATGATGCTGGATATGAAGTTCATTTAAATTTCTCTCCAGTAATCGTGTACGATGGCTGGGAAAAAGATTATCAACTCTTATTTACCTCTATAAATGACTCTGTAAGCGACAAAGTGAAAGCTCAACTAAAAGCTGAAGTTATCTTTTTAACTCACAACAAACAACTTCATGATATTAATGAAGTTTGGCATCCAAAAGCAGAAAAAATGTTATGGAATCCAAGTTTACAAGAAGATAAGATTAGCACTTATGGTGGGCATAATTTAAGATACAAATGGAAAGATAAAGCAAAATATATTCAAAATTTTAAGCACCTTATTAATCAAAATCTACCAAAAACAGAAATAAGGTATATCTTCTAAAGATAACAAATGAGCGCCCGTAGCTCAGCTGGATAGAGCAACGGCCTTCTAAGCCGTGGGCCACAGGTTCGAATCCTGTCGGGCGTGCCATTTATTAATAAAAGGAATTCATATGAATCAACAAGAAAGAAGTAATAGGTCAGAAGCTTACACTACTGCAAAAATATTACTTAAAAATCAAAATGCTTCCGTACAGGAAATGGAAAACTGTATAGATAGCCTACCTGAAAACGGTCATAAAGCATTAGCCTTAAGACTTAGACTTCAAAATAAAATAAACGGACTACCCTATGGGTGGGACGACATATAGGAGATTATATGGCTACACCATATGATACAATCGCTATAAGCGGTGGGTTTGACCCAATCCATATTGGCCATATAAGAATGATACAAGAAGCCGCAACATATGGTAATCTTATAGTCATACTAAATAGCGATCAATGGCTAATTAGAAAAAAGGGTTATAAATTTATGCCATTTGAAGAGCGAAAAGAAATTCTTTATGCTATTAAAGGCGTAACAAAAGTTATACTAGCTGATGATACTGACGGTACTGTTTGCAATACACTTGCAGAAATTAAACCAAATTATTTTGCAAACGGTGGCGACAGAGTTAAAACCAATACACCTGAAATTATATTATGCAAAGAATTAAATATTCAAATGCTATGGAATGTAGGTGGTGGAAAAATACAAAGTTCATCTGAATTAACAAAAAATTATCCTGTAACTGCCTTAAGATCAAATTCATAGGATTTAGTCAAATGAAACTAAATGTAGACGAAAAACATCTAATTTTAACTGCACTTTCATGTTTTAAAACAGAAAATATAGCTCAAAATAAAGATTTACAACAAAATATAAACAATGTTATTCAAAAAATTGAAAACTGTTTATATGAAGATGATATTCTTTATGTCCCGCTATCTGCAGATGAAAAAGAAGATTTGAAATTAAAACAAAAGAAATCTAATCTTAAAGCTTTAGCATCAAATACAACTTTAAAAGATATTAATAGCCTGGTAGTTCCAGGTCTAATATGTGTTCTCGTTGGGTTTGCTATGGCAATATTAGGATTACTAGTATACTCAGGAGTATAAAATGAGCAGACTTGTACCCACAGTAGTGGAAAAAACACATGATGGCGAAAGAGCTTACGATATTTATAGTAGATTGCTAAAAGATAGAATTATCTTTTTATCAACAGATATTGACAGTCAAGTTGCAAACTCTATAATCGCTCAGCTTTTATTTTTAGATAATGAAAATTCAGAAAAAGATATATCTTTTTATATTAATTCTCCTGGAGGCCATGTGACTGCAGGCTTAGGTATCGTAGATACAATGAATTTTATAAAATCAGATATCAAAACAATTTGCATTGGCCAGGCTGCAAGCATGGGAGCTATACTCCTTGCTTCTGGAACAAAAGGCAAGCGATATGTACTACCCAACTCAAGAGTCTTGATACACCAGCCTTTAGGCGGTGCTCAAGGCCAGGCTAGCGACATACAAATTGCTGCAGAAGAAATAGTTAGACTCAAGGTTAAACTAAATCAAATGCTTGCCGATGCTACCGGAAAAACTTTTGATGAAATTCAAAATGATACCGATAGAGATTATATTCTTGATGCAGAACAAGCAATAGAGTATGGCATCGCGGATATCATTGTTAAACAAAAAGAATAAAATGAATGAGATAAGTAAAAATATTAATGAATATATTAATAGCTATTCTGGCAAACCTTTAGAAATAAATGCAATTAAACCAAATCATTCTTTTACTAATCCAATTTGGATTTTTGATTTAAAAAATCATGATTTAATAAATGAATCAATAATTAAATTAATTTATTCATTAAAAAAATCAGACCCCGAAGGCTTAAATAGATCCAACAGGGGTGGTTGGCACTCTTATGATGGGATATTTGAAAATGAAGAATTATTTCCATTAGCTAGCATTATTAAAGAAATTATTCACCAGATATTGCTTACTAGCCGAGTAGACAAAAACATACCTATACCTAGTTACAGTATGACTCTTCAAGGATGGGCTAATGTTAGCAGTTATAATCACAGAAATATCTTGCATACTCATCCAAGATGTGATTATTCTGGAGTTTATTATTTAAAAGTTCCAAAAAATTCTGGAAACTTAATTATACATAATAAAATAGGTCAACCAAGTAATTCTGTTTTAAAAGAAAACGATATGTACGAAAATATTAACACTAAAGAAATTATACCTAAAGAAGGCTCATTCGTTCTTTTTAAAAGCGACACTATGCATGAAGTCAATATTAATGAAGCTCACGACGACAGAATTAGTATTGCATTCAATACATCTTTAATTAAATCTACAGAAAATTATATCGATTAATTTAGGAAAAATGAAATGACATCCATGTTTATTGATGCTGAAAACAATCAAGTTAAAATAACTAAAAAAGAATTAAGAAAAGCTCATACTTATTTAGATGAACTTGGCGTGCCAAGAAATGAATGCCTTATGAACGAAGAAGAAAACCTTACTATGGTTTTCTGGACTTTGAAGGAGCGGATACAAATAGCCTTGAATATGGCCTGTACTGCCGATTATCCTTCTTTGGCGGATCGAGAGTCGAGTATGCCCCGAGGGCCCGACCGATCCCTATAGCAGCATTTATATCATGCTTTTTATAAATACCTCTCAACCTGGATATAAACTTGTTGAGGGGTTTTCTTTTTTTATCATGAACCCCTCCCTTACCCATATGACATACAAAACATAATGTAATGCCATTCTCTATTACAAAAGCATATTTAGGCCTATAATACTTTGAGACCATATGATGAGCGTGAACATTCTTTTTAGATCCACAAGATATACACGTATATTTATCTCTAGTTCTTATAGCCCTTGACCATGATTTAAGCTTATTGGCGCTTAACTTTGGTTTCTGTTTTTTATTAGATTTTTTAATAGATTTCTTCTTTCTAAGAATCAATCTATTTAGCTTAGGCTTTTTTAAACGCCTTTTACGGCGAGTGATTTTCCTTTTAGGAGTTTTCATCAATAATACCAACTACAATAATTATAATATAATTTAACTTTCAAAGGATAGCTAAAATGAATATGATATACACAGTCGTCTTACTTGATTTTGACGATTCTTATAATCCAAAAATTATGAATTTCTGCGGCTCTCATGATGGGGCTACAGCTACAAATCAATTAAAACAAATCTTAAAAACCAAAGATATAAAATATTCAAATATGATTATTACAAAAGGTAATCATAAAACAAGCACATATGTATCTTCTGGCCCCAATTCTATAACTATCGAAAATATAACAGACTATGGAGAATTATGATAACTGCATCATATACTGAAACTGATAAAATTATTCAATCATGCCCCTTGTATAACGATGGCATTGGTCGTGTAGACTACATAGAACACATGGGTTCAGATTTAACTATTGTTAATAGTGCACGAGTTTCTTTTGGTAGAACAAGGAACGAATTAAATGAAAAAGATAAAAAACTTATTAAGTATTTGGTCAAACATAGACATACGTCAACATTTGAACACAATGTTATTACGTTTAGGTTTATTGTACCTCTTTTTGTGCGTAGTCAGCACCACCGTCACAGAACTTGGAGTTATAATGAAATATCTAGAAGGTACACTTCAATAAATATGGAATTTTATGAACCTGATTCTTTTAGGACTCAGCATGAAAGCAACAGGCAGGCTTCAAATAAAGATAAAATAAATCCAAATATAAATTATGCTTTAAGCAAGGGTCTCGCATCAGATATAATAAAAGAGCATCACAATTTATCTCTTGACCTATTTAACAATTTATTGGAAAATGGTGTCTGCAGGGAGCAAGCCCGTGGCGTATTGCCTCAAAATATGTATACTACATATTATGGTACAGTAAATTTAAGTAATCTTTTAAAATTTATAGATCTTAGAACACATGAAGGAGCACAATGGGAGATACAGCAAGTAGCTAATGCTTGCAAAGCCATAGCTAAAAGTTGCTGGCCCATTGCATTTGAAACTTATAAAGAAAATCGCATTATAGAAAACGAAATTTGAAAAAAAATTTACCTCCAATTTCGTTTTTTTAATTCTTAGAAAAAAAATGAAATTAGAATATCTATATATATCCTTGATAACTGTTAATGTAATGTTATTTGGATTAGGTACCTATCTGAGTGATCAAAATCTTATGCTAATCTCACTCTTCTCAGGATTATCATTATATGTCGGGCTCAAGTTTAATTCCAAAACAAACAAAAAATAATCTTGCTTTAAAAGCAATTATTTGGAGACTTTTCATTGCAATACCATTCGGTTTGTTTATGACACAGCTCTATCTTGATGATATATATAAATCTATTGAAATGACAATAGCTATCAATATAGTTTCAACTATATTATATTATATATATGATTTAGTTTGGTTTAAATATGTCCATAATAAAATAAAAGATAAATATGAATGAAGAAATACAAGTATATACTGACGGCTCTTGGAGAAGAAACGAATTAGCTGCTGGGGCTGGCGTTGTTATAATAAATAAAAACAATAAAATAGAAGTATATCAAAAGCATCTTGGAGAAATGACAAATAACGCAGCGGAGCTAAGTGCTATCAAATATGCACTAGCGATACTTATAGCTAGTGGTATGTCCGGTGAAAATATAACTATATATTCCGACTCAAAATATTCAATTGGAGTTCTTTCTAAAGATTGGGAAATAAAATCTAATACAAAACTAGTAGATAGCATCCTTGAATTAAAAAAAGAATTCGATTCAATAAGCTTCAAATGGGTAAAAGGTCACTCTGCAAATAGGTATAATAAGCTTGCTGACTTATTAGCTAATATCGCAGTTGATCAATATTTAAATTATAAATATCCAGTTAATACAAAATTTATTCAAAAATAATGAGGCGGTCTTGTGACCGCCTTTTTTATAGTATATGAAATATATTCATTTACTATATAATAAATTGGAGTATTAAAAATTATGAATTCTTGGACTGGAATTGGAAATCTGGGTGCTAACCCAGAGCTTCGCTCTACACCATCTGGTCGTAGTGTTACCAACTTTGCAATTGCTGTTGATCGACGCTATTACTCAGGTCAAGGCGAAGATCGCGAACTAATTAGAGAAACTGATTGGATTAATGTAGTAGTATGGAATGGACTTGCAGAAGTTTGCTCACGCTACCTTCAGAAAGGAAGTAAGGTCTGCATTGAAGGCCCAATCCGCTCTCGCGCTTTTACAGATAGAAATGGAGTAAAGCATAACACCTTTGAGGTAAATGCTGAAAAAGTCCATTTCTTGGATCGCATTCGCTCTACAGCTGAGGCAACTGATACAACTCAGGAGCTTGATACTGATGTAGCTGAAAGCGATTACCCTACACCACAAACTGTTAGTTCAGAATCTTTCTCAACAACTAGTTAGAAAACGTGGTAATATATATATTATAATGATATATAATGATGCAGGCATATTTTGTGCCTGTATCATTTTTATTATGAGGTAACCACAATGGCTAACAGAGAAAGAAAAAAAATAATCGAAGATATAAAAGAAGAAATAAAAGATGCTTCTCAGATAGTAGAAACTAAACTTCAGAAAGTATCCTGGAATGCAAAAATGCTTGCAAAAACAGGAGCACTACTTGATGTTGTTTTAAATAAACTAATTAGCAGAAAACTGCTAACATTTGCTCTTGCTTCTACTTTTCTTGGCCTTGGCACTTTGGAATCGGGAGATTGGACTCTTGTTGCTTGCATATATATAGGCGTACAAGGTGCAATTGATTTTTTTAGAATCAAGCATGGTATTTCTGATTGACAATAAATTGGTAAACTATACGTTAATTATGTATAATTATACATAAGTAGGAGCTTTACAATGTCTTATAACTTTATAGCAGATTTATTATCGAATGTCAGTATCCAAACAGAAGCTTTAGAAGCTTTCGAATGGTCTGATGAAAAACTTGATGATGCTTTATTAAATATATCTGAATATATAAAAGTAGTATCAGCAAGCAAATCGCTTACAGTGAATGAATTAATTTATGATATAAATAAAAATATTATTATAAAATACTATGATTCACAAAAAGAAATATTAAATAAACTTTTAAATTACTATATAGAAAAAAATATAGATATGGTTGTTGATGATGAATGGATTCATTAAAATCATTAAAGGAAAAAATGAAACCTCTACTATAAACTTTTAAATCATCCTCAAATATATATAGATCCTCCAGGAGGGCAAAGACACTTTGCAATAGCAATAGTTGATAAACAAAAATATATAGGGTGGAATAATTCTAAAACAAATCCCAGTATTTTAAGAATTAAAGATAACGTTCTTCTCGCTGGTTATCATGCTGAAACTCATGTTTTAAAAAAAATTCCAAAAACTAAAAGAAAAAAAACAAAAATATATGTTATGAGAATAAGAAAAGATGGTACTTTAGGCTTAAGCAAGCCTTGCCAACATTGTGAAGCTTCACTGATCGAAGCAGGCATTAAAAGGAAAAACATATATTATAGTACAAACGAACAGACATGGAGATGCCTAGCTAATGATAAAAGTAATAAAACCTACAGAAGCTTTTTTGAGCAAGACTGGTCACAAAGGCTTCTTTTATCCACACAAAGATAAAACAATAACAATAAAACCCGAAACTCTTCTTACTAGATTGCCTTATGTATCTGGGGAATCTTTCAAAGATGAAGGTTCAGCTTTAATCGCTCACCTATGTGTTTGCGATAACGAATCTATAGTAATATGGATAGCTAAAAAAGATTTAATAGGAGTGAAAAATGTCACTGCTGGATGACCTACACCAAGCAGACGTTGTGCAAGCTATGCGTAGTCGCTTAGCTTCACGTACTAAAGAGCTTAAAAAAATTAAACAACAAAATTCTAAATTAAAAAATCTTTTAAAAAATGCAGATGAAAAAATTAATAATTTAGAAAAAAAACTTAAAACAAAATTAAGAAAAAATAAACCTAGAGAAGAAGTACTTAATACTTCCAATGAGGAATCAAGTGATAATTCCTGAAACCATAGTATATCTATTGTGTTTCATAGGCATTTTTACAGTAGCTAGTGTATTAAAAACTTTATTTTATTATGCTTCACATTATTTAAAATTTAAAAAGTTTCCGATATCTGAATTGGAACAAAGATTAATTTTAATACAAGAAGATAATAATATTAAAACTAATAAAATAAAATCACTTGAAAATGAACTAGAAAAGATGACTCTATCTTTACTACAGCACTTACAATAAGGAAATAATATGCCTCAATACACAGTAGAACTTTATAGTTCAACAAATATAACATATACCGTCAATGCAGCATCAGAAGAAGCCGCAGAAGATATAGCTACAGGTATGGCTTTTCAAGACGGTTACGATAACATAGAAGTAGAAACAGTTACCTGCAGTGCCCCTTATAAATTTTACAATCAAAATTTAAATTCAGCAGATCAAGAAACTGAAAATACTGAAACATACCTTGGAAACGGGGTTAATAGTTATCAACCATATAATGGTACGCAAACTGATTCAGAAAACCTTGATACAAATGTAATATCTATATCACCGCCAGGTGATAGCACTGTTCACTAACACTTGTTAGAAGCTATGTTGAGGGGGTACAATATAATTGTTGTGCCCCCTTGCACACCTGGAGATTGTAAATGAAAAAATTACCAGTACAAGTAATATCTATAGATCAAGGCGTTCCTATACCGAATACAAAATATTCATTCACAATTGATGGTGAAAAACAAAAATTATTTAATACGGAAGCAATATCAATAGGAAATACAGTATTAGAAAGAGCCTTTATAATAGGAGTTACAGTACAAGATAGTTTTACTCTATCTATACTTTCAAATGAAAATGAATTAGCGAACACAGTTGCACCAATAGGGGTTCTGTGTGAACTAATTTCTGTAGAAGATACAGCATTTGAATCAACTGTCATCTGTAAAATACTTGCTAGAACCAAATTAGAAGATCTTACTATTTCTGATGAAATAGGTCTTGAAACAGATCTTCAGATAATATGGGATAAGCTTCTCCCAGGAGAAAAAGAATTAACAGAAGACTTAAAATCTTTAATAAGAGTTATTGTCACTGGGCAGACAACAATATCTGAAAGAATAAAAGACAGGGTTATAAAATCTAAAAACCCAATTAGAATGTCTAATATTCTTGCTGCATCTTTGCCAATATCTGAAAAAGAAAGATATAAATATTTACAATCTGAAAATAATCTTGAAAGATTCTCTTTAGTTGTAAAAACTTTAATTCAAGTAGTTGAATCAAAAAGACATACAAAGAGAACAGCTTTTATACCATTTGATCAGCTTGGTTTAACGCAAGCTGAACCACCATCTAGAAACTCTAAAATAGAAGAAAATCTTTCTTTAGTTAAGCCACCTCCTCATGTTCTAGAAAAAATAGAAAGAGAAATGGAGAGATTGAAATCGCTCCCTCCTTCATCTCTAGAATATCAAGCTTTATATGAATATATAAACTGGCTGAGTGAAGTCCCTTGGGGATTGCATTCTTATAAAGATTTAGATCTTAAAGAATTTTTAAAATTATTAAATTCAACTCACTATGGGCTTGATGATGTCAAAGAACATATTCTCGAATACCTTGTGATAGAAAAAATTACAAAAGAACCAAAGGGAACTGTTCTATGTTTTGTCGGCCCTCCAGGAACTGGTAAAACCAGTATTGCAAAACAAATTGCTAAATCTTGCAATAGGGAAATTATTAAAATTGCAATGGGAGGAATGTCAGATGAATCAGAACTCAGAGGACACAGAAGAACTTATGTTGCGTCAAGGCCAGGCCGTATAATAGCAGGGCTTAAAAACGCAAGAACAATGGATCCATTATTTTTATTCGACGAAGTCGATAAGATAGATACCAAGAGAGGAGACCCCATGTCAGCTCTCTTAGAAGTTCTAGATCCAGAACAAAATTCAGAATTTATAGATAGATACTTAGAAGTAGAAACAGATTTATCTAAAGCTTTATTTATATGTACTGCAAATTATGAAGACAGAATACCACCTGCCTTATTAGATAGGCTAGAAATAATAACGTTTAGAGATTATACAAGAGACGAAAGAGAAGAAATACTTAGAAACTTTTTAATACCTAATAATATAAAAGATTATAAATTAGAAGAAATGAATTTATCATTTGATGAGTCAGCTATAAAACTTCTTGCAGACACCCAAGGTGTCAGAACTATAGAAAGAATAGTTAAGAAATTACTTAGAAAAGCAGCTACAAAGATTTTCCTTTATGAAGAATCTCGCTGTTTAATTGATGAAAAATTCATAATAGATTCCAACGTATTACAGGAGCCAGACAGCCCAATAGGATTCTAAAATGTCTAACATATATATCTCTATAGATGGAGATATTAATATACCTCATCGGGACAACATTATAGATGTCCACGATAACTATTTAGAATTAGCTCATCTTACAAAATATGACCCCCTATTTGCTGGGGGTTATCCAATGGCTTTATTTTTTGCTCCAAGAAATAGAAGTAATACAAAAATAAAACGAGGCTATTATCATGATTATGATATATATTTTAATGATAGCTATGCATTAAATAAATGTCTTGAAGAAACAAAAAAAATACATTTGATTAATTCAATTTATGAAACTGATAACGCTGTATCTATTTCATGCCAATATCTTAACAAACAAATAAACCTCCAATTTATTAAAAAAGTTATGGGAAGCCCTTCCCCGATATTGGAGTCTTTTGATTTTATTAATTGTGCAGTAGGATACAAGCCCTTAAGTAAATCTATATACATACATAGAAAAGCTCCTGCTTTTCATAATGAAAGAAAATTAGAAATATTAAATCCTTGGATGCTTAATAATATAAAAGATGGAAATATATCAAATATTGTAATTCAAATTGCTAGATTTAAAAAATATTGTAAACGATGGGAATATTTTCTTTCTAGAAATAGTATTAATTTACTATTAAAAATATATCATAAATATCCCAATATAATAGCTGAAAAAAATGTTTCTTACTGCGTAGTAGGAAACGATTACTATCCTTACAATCGTATGGAACAAATAGTAAAAATTAATAATAATGTATGGAAAGAAATTGGAGATATTATCTTGGAAAGTCCAAGTTATAATCAGTCGATGGATAAGATAGGATTAATAAATGGGCCGGAAATTGCATTGCCGCCCATTTCAAATAACACAACAAACGAAATACCATTTTAGGAGAATAATAATGCAAATCAGTAACTTCAAGTACCGCTACGGCCTAACTGCAAACGGAAAGCCAATGACTATCTGGTTTACAAGCCGTGACGAAGCAAGAGCTATGAAGCGTCAGCTTTCTACCAGCTCTACAAAGAGCTACACTGTAGTTCGACAGGCTGCACTTTGGGGTGATAGCACTCCGGTACGCTAATCATAGATTAAGAATACCAATATTATGAATGGGGACTGCATAAATTTGATTTTCTTGCGGTCCCCATTCGCTTGTAGCTATGGCAACAGTTATTCCGTGAAGTCGGCCTCGTTTATCAAACACTCCGCCTCCACTGAATCCACTGTGAGCGAAACCATTCATCATATACAGAGACTCACCATCAATACCGCTCCCGTGTATGTTAGCAATGCTCCCTTCGCTCATCCATGGCCCTAAGCCAAACGGCATTCCAGCCATATATGTAGTATCCCCAAGCTCTAGTCCTCTACTATTTATTCTAGCTGGACTAACAGAATAAAAAGGATTATCATCTAATTGATAAATTGCCCAGTCAGTAACAATTGAATTATCAATATCTACTACTGGATTCATACCAAGTTCTACACAATCATCTTCATCGTTCATAGAGCAAGCTACCATTGGAAATGGCACAGCTAAAGCAACATGTTCTGCAGTTAATATAATTAAACCCATATTGCTAGTCCTAACCAAGGTTCCACTACCTATAGTACTCCTGCCGCCCCATGGGGTATCAATATTTATAGATACACTATGACCTTTGGCTAATTGATAAGGATTTGCAGCTGCTTCAGCTACAGCAATGGGTATGATTTCTTTTCCAAAAATAATTGTAGAAAAGAAACTGCAAACAAGTAAAGATAAAAACACAAAAACACTATTTCTTAATCTCATAACAAAACCTCTTATAACTATAGTACAATACTAATTATAGCTTACAACATCTTGTGGAAGGAAATACAGCATGACTAAAAAGTTTACACATACAACTCACTGTACAGACGACCACTGCGCACATACAGAATTAACAACAGAGTTGTTAAATAATCCTACTTATTGTATAGAATGTGGCGCTGAAGCATTTTCCTATGAGGTGGGATATGTTCCAATATTTAAATTATCTGAAGAACATAAAAGATTAAGAATCTTAATTCTTGAAGACTTGTTAAATCGATCCAAACCTCTTCAGAAAGAAGAGTAGCGCGTGCGCGCTACTTCAATATGATGACTAACCTACAACAATAGAGGAAACATGTACATCATAAATCAGCCCTCTAGAGACGGGCTTGAGGACCCAAACCAACAAATACATTTAGTATCTATGGGTTCTCAATATCTAAATAATTATACTGATATTGATTTTCTTAAAGAAAATTTTTATCAAGGTTGGTGCTTTGAAACAAGTTACAATCTATATTTGAATGGTCCTAGAGACCAACCTAATACCCATGCCTTTAATACTACAAACCAAAACATTTTGTTTATTAGAGCAAATGTTTCTGAGTTTAGAACCTACATGTATAGGTATGGAAGAAATAATGATGCTTGGAATCATACGATGGAAAATAATCAGGCGATTATGCCCGTATCTTGCCATCAGTATACTGCGTCTTTCCTCGAAGAAGGAGATGCTGAACGACATTTAGAAGCAATACATTCTCCTTATGGAAAAGCTATATTAGATTATTTCATAGAGAAAGACGAGGACGGCTATCTTAACATAGATAACGTTCCATATATATCAAACCCAATGCAAACTCACTCTCTTGTAAATGAAATCGGAGAGACCGAAGAAATACAAAGAGAAGTTATAAATCAAGATACAAGCTTCATTGATGTCAGTATAATCAGAGATATTCGAGCAAGAGAATCTCAGAATGCTAGAAGACCCAAATTTAAAGGTTGGTTAAACTCTCCTTTTCCTGTTGGAAAATTTAATATGTTTTCTATGCTTGGATCTCTTCCTCAAAAAGATATTATAGCTCAATCAATAGAAGAAAAACTTGGCCCAACAACTCGCATAAAGACATTAAAATTAGAAAATCTTTATAGAGGTGGTGATGGAACTGTATCCGTAGCCCAAGTATCACAAAGAGCCAATCAATTAATTTCTGGAAGATCTATATTTCCTATAATATCAGAATATACAGTACTAAATCAGGAAGATCTTACTTGGCAAACAGTAAAAATACTAACTTTAGCAACTTTTCAGAGCGTAGATGCTTCCTTAAAGTATAAAAGAAGTAGAGCATTTTATGCTGATTTATTATATCAATTTTCCGCTGGTGATGGTAAGAAATATTTCAAACCAGAACAATATCAAAGAGAAATGAAAGAAAGATATGGAAGCCATACTGTATATTGGGATGGCATTACAAAAATAATTGAAGACATACAAGCAGAACACGAACCTGTCACAATGGAGAGTAGGGATGATTACAACACTCTCGTAGCTCCAAAAGATTTTCAATACTATTCAGTTCTTGCGAACCTTGATACTTCACAAGAAGTAGCTGGCTACCAAAATATTAGCAAAGCTTTTGATGATATAAATGAAAAATTAAATACATCATTAAGAGAAAAGACTACATATGCAAACGATATGCAGTATTGGGAAAGAGAACTTCAAAGAATAAAGACACAAGAAGAAGAATATAAATCAAATATATTAAAAACAAAAATAAGCCTTGAGCAAAGCGAATCAATTATAGAAGGCTATACTTCCGCAATACAATCTATGAGTAAAGAACATAGAGAAGCAAAAGATATTTATAAAAATTATATAGATAATTTCTCTTGCGAACTTGATGGTGCTTTTGAATCTTCACAAGAATGGATACAAAACCTTGAGAAAACCGGGATTATTATTGAAGACATATTATATCTTGACAATAATACCGGCACAACTTTATCAATCAAAAGCAATCCAAAGCTTCCCTTCTTGTGTAAAACTCAAACTAATAATGAATATCAATTACAAGAAGTTTCATTCTTCACAAAGAAGCCATCAATAATCAAAGTTGATTACAATACAGATGGGGAAAATTGTAGAAAAATTGTAGGTGGCCCATACAAAGTCAAAGTTAAACGTAGCTCTCTATCAATAGTATTGGCAGATACTCGTGGTTGCTTTGGTATGAACAATGGATCATTATGGTGGCACCCACATACACCTGCTCAAAGCATGCCTGAATCTTATCAAGCATGGAAGAATATGATTAATAGAAGCTGGGTAAACGCTTGCTTAGGCGAAGCTTCCCCCGGCATTTATAAAGCATTTGAATTACATGATCCGAAGATGGCTATCTTCTCAGCAATGACATGGATTAATTCTGCCAATTCATCAGATCAATGGGGAAAAAATTATAAGTATTTCCCGAAATTAGCTGATGTCCAATTAGATGGCGATTTCTCTTTAAAGATTAATGAATCTAAAAATCTTGTTTTAGATGAAGAAACTATGGATGATATTAATGAAACCATAGTGGAAGCATTTGAAACTATAGCTACAGAAGAGCCACAAGAAGAACAAATACAAGAACCACAAGAAGAAGTCGAAGAAGAAGCTTTCTTTGATGAAGATTGTGATTGCGATCAATGTGAAAATACAAGAGAAGAAAGAGGCCTACCTTCTTTAAGGCAAGAAATACCACCTGAAAGAAATCCAAATTATACTTCCTACATATCAACTATAGGCAACAGGCAAAACGATACAATTGCAATAGTAAATAATTTATCTGAAAATCAAACTGCAGTTCATCTAAGAGAACCTGTAGATAGCGAGACTATATCTGCTTTGATAGAGGCTGTTAGACAAGCTGGTACTACAGAAGGAAATTTAACAGGAACTGAATTGGATAATATGCTTGAAACTCAAAGCTTGCCAGAAGTTGAATAAAATACCTAACCGAAGAAAGTTGGGGGTCTTGTGACCCCCGTCTTTCTGAGAGGAAAAAATGATAAAACCAATAGGTAATCTAAAGGTTCTAAATAAAGAGCCAATTCTTGTTATGGATCATTATGATCTAAGCAAAATACAACATGTCGTAGACGTAGCCCCTCAAGAAGCTCAATGGTTCTGCAGGGTAAACAGAATGGTTAGTAATGATATTATCATATATAAAATATATGAAATGTACATACCAGAACAATACTGTAGTGCTGCTGAAGTCGATACATCACCAGAAATGATGGTCAAATTTTACCAAGATCTTAAGAAAGAGCATGGCGATGACACAAATGACATTATGTCTAATATGACTGTATGGTGTCATTCTCATCACAATATGGGCGTAAATCCAAGCGGTCAAGATACAAAACAATTTAAAGAACAAATAGAAATGGCTTCTAAAGCTGGAATCAATTGCCCACAAATTATGATGATCTTCAATAAGAAAGATCAGTACTATTGCAGAATATGGGATCCAGAAATTAACCTTATGTTTGAAAACCCAGACATGCATATAACTGGATATGATTTTAAAGATATTACCGCTCAAGCAAAGACAAAGTTTAAAAAGAAAACTGTAAAAACACCTTTCATGAAAACACCCTACAAAAAGGGAAACAAAACAACAAAAGGATCTAAACAGACATCTTTTTTAGAAACATCATGGGGAAGCTCACAGCCTTTCTTCAAGGATGATTATCAATCATCAGTTATGCCCGCATTCAGCGGGTCTAAAAAAAAATAGAAAGAACTGGCGTATCTTATAAAGAATATAATTTTGAAATTCCAGCTGATATAAAAACTACTATATCTAATAGTGATGAGCTGCATAAACTCTTGGAAAGTATCAATGGAATTAATTCAGATATTACTTCAATTGAAGCACTCATAGATCTTCTAGATGCATCTCTAACAAATATAGAGCTTATAACTTTGTCGACAATACTTTCGACAGATGATGACGAAATTCTTAAACTTGAGAATTTCACTTATGAAGACAACTCTGACAATCTGGAACTTTCAAAAATAGAATTATGGGATATATTAAATACCGAAATTATAGAACTTGATTTCTTTGACTCTGCTTTGAAAACAGCTATGCTCCTTGCAGATCCTGATATGCCTCCAGAAATTGCAGAAATAATAGTCGAAAGATGGAAGGAGGAAATAGATAATTATATCTACACTCCATATGATGAAACTTATTCATCTGAAGTTTTCGATTCATATATTAGACAAAACATCGATTACTTAACAGACTAACAAAGGAGTCATAATGTCTTCAGTAAGCTTTCTTAGGCATGCTGGATTCTTCGGACCAGAAGATGCTCAGCAACATTTAAATATCATTGGTGTTGGAGCAACCGGTAGTTACATCGGATTAACAGCAGCAAAAATGGGGTTTCACAAATTTAGAATTTGGGATCCTGACATTGTCGAAGACCATAATTTACCAAATCAAATATACGATATAGAACATATCGGAAAAAGAAAAGTAGATGCTTTTAAGCAAGTAATACAAAGATTTAACCCTATGGCAGAAATCGAAACACACGATTATTATTTCAAAGCAAATGAACATAAAGCTTTAATTGATGGGCCATTGGTCCTCACTGTAGATACTATGTCAGCTAGACATGATATCTACGACGCTTTTCGTCTTAACTGGAAAGTTAAAAATGTTTTCGAAACTAGATTAGGGTTTGCACACGCAGAAATAAATATTATAGATAATATGAATTCTTACAAGTTGGAAAAATGGAAATCATCTCTTTTTAATGATGAAGATGTTCCAGATGGACCCTGTAATCTTAGAATATGCACAACACTAGTAAACATGGTTGCTGCTCAGACAGTTCACACTATATGCCACATGCTTTCTTCTGAAAGGAGAGGCACTGAATATCAACCAGCTGAAAAACTTATATTTAATTTAAGTAATTCAGAACTTCAAACTTACGCACCACAATAGAGGATAAAATGCGATATATTACACTCGTACTCGTTCCCGGTCCTGGTGCCTCAAACGTTCAGATTGAGGATGGGACCACCCTTGCAGCTTTTGCAGCAACACACGGCCTTAATGGTCGCCAGCTAATTCTTAATGGCGAAGGTGTTGCACCTGAAGCTTGGTCAAGCACTACGCTTGATGGAGTCTCTGAGGTATTTGCAACTGGTGCCGTTAAGGGTAACTAGTCAATAAACCTTATAGGGAGGCTTGCGCCTCCCTTTTTCGTGGTTGTTTATTTCATATCTAAACAGCCCTATATAATGCATACCATTATATATCTCTCCCGTGTCGGGTTGGTTGACACTGGTGGAGTCAGGAATTTCCTGGCTCCACCTTTTATTTTTTTGGAGAAACTTTAATGAAAAAAGTTCAAGTTATAGGATTGCCATGTTCTGGCAAGTCTACAGCAATTAAAAAGTTTCTTGATCAAACAGAACTTAAAATAAATTACATAGATATAAAAAATTTTAATGGGAAAAATAGAGAAAGAAACTATAAAAAAAAGATCGCAAGATCAAGAAAAAATATTATTGCCGAATCAGCATGCGGCATAAAAATTAGAAATACAACTATAGTAAAATTGGAAATAGATACAAACATATTATACACTAGAAGTATACAAAGAGATTCAAAGCTTGATGAGGACTATTTATCGATATTAAGTACAAATATGACCCCGCCGAAATACACAGTAAAAACAGAAGAAGCACTTATAGACTTGTTGAATAAATTAATAAAGGAATAAATAATGAATGAGCTTTCTCGGCTATTAGAATTAGAACTAAGTAAAGAAATAATAGATAAAATATATTTAGAAAAATGTATAGATTATGATGGAATTGATGATATATCAATAAACTCATATATACTTTTAAAAAATGCAACAGACACGAAGCATACAGCTTTGTGTAAAAAGATAGCCGACAATTCATTACAACTTATAGATCCAAACAAACACTTATCTTTTAATGGTGTTAACCCAAAAGATGTAAAACAAGTTTGTTTTTTAGATAGTCTTGCGTCAGAAGAAATAAAAATATCAGTATGCCTTGGAGCTGCAGGTACAGGAAAAACAACGCTTGCTCTCTCGTACGCATTAGATCAACTTTTCAATCATGAAAAGAAAATTTATATGTGTAAATCTACAGCACTAATTGGCAGAGGCAGAGCATTCGGCCCAGTGCCAGGTGATGTCAGAGACAAGTATGCCCCTTTCATATCATCTTATGAAATGGTGCTTAAAAGTATTCTAGGGGATAAGTCCACTGCATATACAAGTATATTAGAAGAAAAAAATTCTTTAGAATACTTACCTTTAGAATATGTCAGAGGCTGTACATTTGAAAATTGCACATTTATTCTTGATGAAATTCAAAACCTTACATGGCATGAATTAAAATCAACAGCTTCAAGAATAGGGCAAAATAGTAAATTAATCCTATTGGGCGATCTAGAGCAAATAGACACAAATCAAAGCAACAGAGATACTGGCATATACAAAATGATAGCTTCAAATATATTTAAAAAATCTGAAATAACTTCTTGTATGCAACTTACTCAACAGTATAGAGGCCCAGTACCACTGCTAATATCTAACATAGATAAAGAGCTTAATAATAAATGAATAAAAAAAATATAGTTGATTCTTTTTTTAATCAAACATCAAGTTTAAAAACCATTGACAAGATTGAAATATTAGCTAATATATTTATACGAATGGGTATCGAAGATCTAAATTTAGATACAGATCAAAAAAATATAAACCCATCTGAATTATTAAAATTAGTAATACAAAATAAAAACGATCATGGCGATAGTATATACAATTCAGTCATAAGACAGGGATTGTTGATGTTAAGCTGGATAGAAGAAATAAAAGAGGAAAACAATGAGAAAGTATCCGGGAACATTCCCTATTTATAAAAAATTAGGAGCAGCCCAATTCACAGTCATACCTCCGAAAACAAATGAGGATGGCAGAATAGAAAAAAATGGTGCAGTTCTTTTAGAAGCAGCACCTTCTGAAGGAGATAAGTCTTACAATTGGAAGACTAAAATATCCTTTGCATTAGGAATATCGGACATGTGTTTAATGTTTGATAATCCAGATTCACCACAAAGGCTAGTACATTCTATGCCTGGCTCATCTAGTGTAAAAAGTTTAGAATTCAGTCCAGGAGAAGGTAAATATGCCGGAACCTATATGATGAAACTTGGTGAAAAAAATAAAAATACAAATGAATCTAATTATGTTACAGTACCCATTACTGGTGGCGAATATACAGTCTTGCTAAGGCTGCTTATGTCTGCAACACCCAATATAATTGGCTGGGACTAATAGATGAAATGGCATGTAAATGAAAACCTAGTAATTGATCAGTTTCAATTGCTAGAAATTTTAAGTAATAAAGTCGTGACCACACCTAAAGAAGAATATGACGTGCTAGGCATGGCTTTCGCAGACTTTGCACAGTCAAAAGGAGTTTTATCTAAATTAACACCACAACAATTAGCTGGAATGGCTATTTCTTTGGGTTATTTTTATAGAATTTTTCTTGAAAAGAATAAGGTGGAAATTACGTCGGAGCAAACAGAAGATGAAAAGATTTTTAATAGCGATGATGTCGAGACCGGCAGTGAAACTAGCAATCACCCAGATAGCGGCGATGGTTGTTGATGCGGTTGCAGAAGTAATAGCTAATTATATAATTTATATGAAAAAACAATATAACGAAAAACAAATAAATGGAGAACAAAATGTTCAGTTACACTGTACAGGTGAGACAAATTCCGAATCCCAAGAGCAAGATAGTGGGCTTCGCATCATTGCTAGTTGAAGATGTTCTAGAAATAGGAGGATTTAAAATAATCAATGGTGCAAAAGGCATCTTTGTTTCAGCCCCACAACATAAGGGGAAGGACAAAGAAGGAAATGACACATGGTATGATGATGTCAGATTTCTTGGCGAAGATACAACCGTTAAAGATGAAATATTTCAGTCTATAATCGATAATTTTAATAGCAAGAGTGGTCAATCGGCTCGCGTCAATGCAGCTGCTGCTCAAGCTCAAGCCAATACAAATACCGGAGAAGATTCTTCCAAGAATTCTATGGGCAGACGCCCCCTCTGGTAAAATATTTTAATATAAATCTGCCCCCTGCTCGATTCATTTTGAGTGGGGGGCAATTTTATAAGGTGGAGAAATGATAATGGACGACGATACTCTGAAAATAGATCATTCAGCAATCATGGATGTTGTAGCTCAAGGTGCTGAAATCTATTCAGAGATTACTTCTTCCTTCATACAAGAATTTGTATTTTATGAAAAAACATTGTATGAATGGGCTACAGAATTAACAATAGACATACCTAAAAATTTATCTGAAGAAACATTCAGATCTATATTGATGCAATTGGCTAGAAACTTACAGCTAGCTAGCAATTACCATTCAGTTGCAGCTTCTATAACAGATGCAATTGCAGGTGGAAATGCTATTAAAAAATCTGATGTAGTACATGCAATAGTATCTTCCTTCGCAAAAAAAGGAGCTAAGAGACCTGCAGCAACAGTTATAGAACAAATGGCAGACAGTTACATGTCTTCTACTATTTCTGCAAAAGTTGCATCCAGAATTGTAAAGAATTTTTGGAAACAAAGAATTGATACACTGTTAGAGCTTAGAAAAATTCTGGAACAAATAGGCATGAGCCTACATGTGGAGATGAAATGGACAAGCCAATAGAATGTATAAGATGTGGTTCTAATATAGAAAAACAATTTTGCATTGATATAACTTGTCCATTTTCTGACTATAAGCAAGACAATATCTCAGGCTGGTCTGGTCATGCGTATGAAGATTTATACAAATTAATTTATAAGGAAAAAAAATGAATGAACAATTAGATGACGAAGAAGAAGAATTAAAATTTTATAAAATATATTATCGCATGGAATGCTCTATGGAAGCGTATAGCGAAGAAGAAGCTATGGAAAAATACGCTGATGGAGAAGCTGAAGATCATGAATATGTAGAATTTATCTCTATAGAAGAGGCTTAGCTACATATTAAAAATCGCGTATAGAGATTCCAAAATTGGAAAAAAATTTTTACAGGATTTTACTTATGGAAAATGACATAACAGTTGAAAACTATTATCCAGATTCAGATACAATAACAATTACTCAAACCAATTGGCATATTTCTGTATGGAGAGATTCATATGGAGAAATACATATAAATGTAGTCGACAATACTGACAATACTCAGATGGACTTAATACTAGGCCAAGAAGGATATACACAAAAATGCTAAAGGAAAAAGCATGATACCAATGCGAACAAGTCGCTTTATTAGCGAATATATAAAATGGATAGCAAGCTTTTTAAAAAGGAGAACTGATGATTGACGGAGTCATACTGGGATTCATCATGTGGATGAGCTTAGTGTTTACCTTTATGCATATACCAAAAATATTTAAAACATTTTTTTTAAAACATTTTTTAATTACTGATATACTATCTTCAGTAATAACTTTTTTATTATTAACCGGTATATCGCAAAGTTTAATTGCAGTAGTCGGCTCAGTAACTACAGGCCTTCTAGTCAATATGACTTTAATGGCTTACAATAAAATCGGAACAAATACAACATGAATATAAAATCATTATCATCATTAAATATTCAAGAGAGATCTGAGCTAATTTCATTAATGCTAATAGATATCTCAACATCTACTTCCGAGGTAACACCAGATGAATTTGAAGAATTCTTTTCAATGGTTACCTCATCAGTTAACGGTACTGAAGATGTGAGTGCAAATCTTCTCACATTTTTATTAGGCGTTCAAACCTTGCAGCAATATATAGAAACTACCATGCCAACTGTTATGGAAAATCTATATCTTGACGAAGAGGCTATGGATGGCTAAGCAATTTAATACATTGCTTACCTTTTTAAAAGAAAAATTACTTTATATCTTTTGCCATATAATGAATGGATTTATGGGTATCATTATATTTTGCATTGTATTGCAACTTCTAATGCTACTCATAGTTTCTCATTTAAAACATTTAGCTGGCCATAAAGATAGAACAACAGAAAAAATAATAGATATATAACAACGGAGCTTTAGATTATGTTTCTATCTCAAGAACATGATGGAAGAAAAATAAGATCATTTCAATTAAGTCCTTCATTTTTAAACAATTATGAAGGCAAGCAACCAAAATGGGGCCCTGTTGGTTATTTTACATATAAGAGAACGTATGCAAGGCTCAAAGAGAATGGGAATCTAGAAGAATTCTGGGAAACAATAAAGAGAGTTGTTGAAGGCGTTTATAATATACAGAAACAACACTGTAAAATGTTTAGACTTCCCTGGGATGATAGAAAAGCACAAACATCTGCTCAAGAAATGTTTGAAAGAATGTGGACTTTTAAATTCACACCCCCAGGTAGAGGTCTCTGGATGATGGGTACAGAATTAATATATAAAAAAGGTGGAGCAGCATTAAATAATTGTGCTTTTGTGACAACAGAAAATCTAGCAATAGATTTTGCAACACCATTTACTTTTCTCATGGACATGTCCATGTTGGGAGTTGGCGTAGGAGGGGATACACGAGGTGCTAGTACTATCAAGCTGATGCCTTTGTCATACAGTGACTCTGAATACGTCGTAGAAGACTCTAGAGAAGGCTGGATAGATTTAACCAAGACAGTACTCAATGCTCACGTTGGAAAAGCCCTGTACCCCAAAGAAATTGATTACAGCCATATCAGAGAAAGAGGTGCCCCAATCAAAGGCTTCGGAGGCGTTGCATCCGGTCCAGAACCACTAATAGCATTGATAAATAATTTAAAAAACTTATTAACAGTTTTAGAACCCACACCTATATCTTCAGGACAAATTGTAGATATATTTAACTATGTAGGCAAGTGTGTAGTCAGCGGTGGTGTTAGAAGAACTGCCGAGATTATGTTCGGAGATGCATCAGATCAAAACTTTTTAGAATTAAAACAAGATAAAGAAGCATTAATGGACAGGAGATGGGCTAGCAATAACTCTATCTTCGGTACAGTTGGTATGAATTATTCGAATATAGCAGAGTGCATAAAACACAATGGCGAGCCAGGAATAATATGGCTCAAAAATATGCAAGACTATGGAAGAACTAAAGATATACCCAATCATAAAGACCATAGAGTTATGGGGTCAAACCCATGCTCAGAGCAATCTTTAGAAGATCATGAGCTTTGCTGTTTAGTTGAAACATATCCTGCTCACCACAAAAATATAGACGATTATAAACGAACACTTAAATTTGCATATTTATATGCAAAAACTGTAACACTTATACCTACGCATAATGCAAAAACAAATGCGGTCATGATGAGAAATAGAAGAATTGGCTGCAGTATGAGTGGTATTATTCAAGCAATGCAACTTCTAGGCAGAAGATCTTTTCTAAACTGGTGTGATTCTGGATATGATTATATTCAAAATTTAGATCAGCTTTACAGTGAGTGGCTTTGCGTGCCTAGATCTATAAAGACTACAAGTGTAAAGCCTAGCGGAACAGTTTCATTATTATGCGGTGCGACTCCTGGCATACATTATCCTCATAGCGAATACTATATAAGAAATATTAGAGTACAAAATACATCTGCTTTAGTAAATATATGTAAAAATGCTGGCTACATAGTAGAAGCTGATTCTTATTCAGATGATACTTCTGTTGTTAGTTTTCCTGTAAAGGAAAAACATTTTTCAAAAGCTAAAAAAGATGTTAGTATATGGGAACAGTTTGCCAATGCTGCAGATATGCAAAAATGGTGGGCTGATAATCAGGTATCAATAACAGTTACTTTTAATAAAAAAGAGGCTAAAGAAATAGAAACTTGTTTAGAATATTTTGAAACTGATTTAAAATCAATATCCCTTCTACCGCTTGAAGATGAAAATCATGGATATGTTCAAGCTCCCTATATAGAAATAACAAAAGAACAGTACGAAGAAATGTCCTCAAAGGTATCACACATAGATTTAACTGAAGCGCAGCATGAAGCTGATGATGAATTTTGTGATGGAGATACCTGTACAATTAAATTTTAATATGTCAACATTCGACAGGCAAGACTATACAACTTTATTAAATGCTATCCTAAAGCAAGCTATGGATGACTATGTTAAGTTGCAACATCCTAGGTTTAGAAGAAAAAAATATTTATCAGAAGCATTTGATAATGCAGTAGATATGTTTTTTGATTCAGACTATAGGATGATGCATGTCTTGAATGACGATGAAGAGCATATTGATTTAAAAACTTTTGTTAGTGAAATATTAAATGACGATAGGATAGACATAAATAAATTAAAAACACATGTCATTGATGAAGCCAGATCTTTCTGGGAGACTAAAATGATAAACACTTTATATATACCTGACAATTTTATTTATGACGGTCATGTTTATTCTATTTTACATTCAGAAGATGAAGATGATTTTCAAATAGATTTCGAAAACAAAATAATCAATTTAAATAAAAATAATCAAAACTCAGATAACCAACAAGTCTTTATTAAAGCAATAGTAAACGTAGTTTTTTACCATGAAGAGCATCCAATATCTCAAAAAAATATAAATGTAATAGCTAAGGCTATGTTCAAAATGTTGAGAATGAATGCATGCTTTATTGGTGATTAAATATATTTCTTTAATTTTTTCAATACTTTTGGTTCTAAATTTTTAATTAAATCAGAAGAATTATATTCCTTGCTGTCTGGCTGAACAATATATCGAGCATCAACTCTATTTAGAGCATGAATCTCAGGTATTTCGCAGCCCTTATAGTCAGGACCTTTTATATAAATATCAGGTTTAAATTTTAAAATTAAATCAGAAGGATTTTCCTCTGTAAAAACTAATACATTCTCAACATATTTATTTGACATTAATACATATGTTCTATCTACAAGTGGAATTGTATTACTTTCACCATATTTTTTATGTAAATAATCATCTGAATTTAAACCAACTGTTACGTTTCCAAATCTACTAGCAAATTCCAATAGCCTCACATGGCCTGGATGTAGTATATTGAACGTTCCAGTAACTAAAACTTTTAAAGACATGGAGCTAAAATGACCTCGCTAGCAATAGCGCTTACAGTGCTACTGTTGTTGGCAATAGTACAGCTATACACATTATATCAAAAGATAATAATAGAAAGAAAAGAAAAAGCCAACTTATTGCTAAAACTTAGCATAATCCAAGAAGAAAATCAATTAGTCAAGGAAACTACAGAATTATACTACAAAGAGTTGTATAAATCTTGGCGTATAAATACGGAAAAAGAAATAAGAAAAGACGCAAATAAGCGATCTAGAAGTATCTTGCGAGGCCAAGCTACAGAGCAGATAGCCCCTTTTCTTATGGAAGAATTAAATCCAAAAGACTACAGATTCCTTGGCAACCCGATTGATTACATTGTATTTTCTGGCTTATCAGATATAACAGATGGTGAGTCAGATACTATTGATAAGATAATATTTTTAGATATCAAAACAGGAAAGAGCAACCTAAGCAAAGTTCAGAGAAGAATAAGAGATTGCATCTCTGAAGGCAGAATAGAATTTTTAATATATAATCCAGACAAAGTACAACAAAAAAAAGAAGAATTGGAAATTGCTGAAAATAATTCAAAGCAGATTCCAATGGAGTAATCATGAGTTCTAAAAAAACAAAAAATGAAAAACAAGATGAAAATATAGAGGAAGAATCTAAAGATCAAACAGATTTAATTCCAAAGCCTCCGCCAAAACTTGCGCCAAGAGGAATTGATACTTTTACAGTTTGTAGAAGACAAGATGAAACTGGCGTTTCAGGTGAAGGTGTGGTCATTGAAGGGGCTGTATTGGCAACAGGACAATGTATTGTTCATTGGCTTTACCCGCCCCCAAGAGGAGGGATAGCTCTGTTTGACACTATGGAAGACTTTTTAAAAGTTCATATCTTACCTCATCCAACAAATAAAACTATAATAACTTTTTCAGATGGAGAGCAAAAGCTTTACCCACCTGAAGACTGAATAATGGAGAAACCATGGCAGTAAAGAAAGTTACAGGCATTGCAGAAATAGATCTTATAGCAAATTCTTTATCTAAGAAATTTGGAGGGAAAGAGATACTATCTCTAGGTCCTCGGATCTGTAGCGCAAACCCAATTCCAACTGGAAGCCTTTCACTAGATTGTCAGTTAGGTATAGGTGGTATACCTGACGATAGGGTAATAGAAATATATGGCGAGCCTTCTGCAGGCAAGACATCTCTAGCTCTACAATTTGTAAAACAATACGTAACCACTAGAGGGTACGACAGACCACCAGTATTTATAGACTTAGAAAGAACCACAGGTATAGATATAGTAGCAAGTATGGGTATAGATGCAAGCAAAGTTATATTTGCTTACCCTGATACAGCTGAAGAAGCTCTTCAGATAGCAGTAGATTTAGGTAAAAGCGGTCAAGTGGGTATGGTTGTATTTGATTCAATCGATGCCGCTCAAGCTGAAAAAGAAACTAAAAGACAAATGAATGAGATGGGTGTTGGCGATTTGCCAAGAGTCATGTCAAAAGCAATGAGATCTATATCTAAAGTTTGTGTCGATAATAAAGTCTGCTATATATTTATTAATCAAATTAGAATGAAAATTGGCGTAATGTATGGCAATCCAGAAACCACCAGCGGCGGCAATGCTTTACCATTCTACTCCTCTGTAAGGCTTAGAGTATCTTCAAAACCTTCAAAAGAGCAGTCAGACACTCTGGCTATGACGGTAAGAGTAAAGAAAAATAAAATGGCTCCGGCTCTGAAAAGAGCTGCAGAATTTGATTTTATATGCGGTAGAGGCGTTGACCAACGTCAAGATACAATAAATTTTGCAAAAGATATTGGATTATTAAGATTTGCAGGGTCTGCAGTTAAGCTAAGCTTACCAGACCAAGAAGAAATAACTATGTGTAGCGGAGGAAAACTTGGAGCAAGAACACACCTTACAGAAAACCCAGAAGAATACGACAGATTGCGAAAAGCATGCTATGATTTATCTGGAGTTGAAAGAGAAGAAGCAGAAACTAGAAGCGAAGAAACAGCAGCTTCTTGAAGAAATAGAAGAAGAAATACAGGCTATGCCACAGTATATTACATGCACGAAAACTGGAATGGATCTAGAAAAAATAACAGATCAAGGCAAATATGTGTTGATGCATAGCTACGGCTTATGCCGTGAATGCAGATGGCCTTATTCTGTTGAAGAATTAAGCACACATGATGGCATGGCAGAAATGTCTTGGCCAGTCAAATACGTAGGATTATACTGCAAGGAATGCGTCTCAAACTTATAAACAAAAGGAAACAAAATGTCTAGTAAAGACTTCGTTCACCTTCATGTTCACACAGAATACAGTTTATTAGACGGTATAAATAGGGTTAAAACGCTGCCTGAGTACATATCAGGACTTGGGCAGCGTGCCCTTGCTATAACAGATCACGGAAACGTTAGCGGCTCATATAAATTTTATAAGAGTTGTAGGCAAGCCGAGATAAAACCTATAATAGGAATGGAAGCCTATTATACTGTCAATGATAGAACTGTAAGAGAAGTGGACGATCTAGATAACTCTTACTATCATTTAATATTGATTGCATTGAATGATACAGGATTGCGCAACTTATTTAAATTATCATCATACTCTTATACTGAGGGTATGTATAGAAAGCCTAGAATAGACGACTATTTAATAGGTCAATATAGTGAAGGCATATGTGCAACAACAGCATGCCTAGGATCTAGAATATCACAGTTAATATTAAACAATAGAAAAGTGGAAGCAGAAAAACTTTTGGATCATCATAAAAGTTTATTTGGTGATAGATTTTTAATTGAACTCCAATTGCATGAAGAAGAAGAACAGCGAAAAGTTAATTCTGTTTTAACAGAAATATCTTTAAGAAAAAATATACCAATAGTTATTACTAACGATTGCCACTATACTCATTCGCTTGATAAGCAATTGCATGAAGCTGCTTTATGCATGCAAACTAAATCAGTATTAAGCGATGAGAAAAGATTTACATTTGGAGAAATAGATGTACATGTCGCGAATCATGATTGGATGTGGGCCACAGCTAACCGCCTGGGATTACCCTATGATGGTATCTCTAATACTGTATCACTTGCTGAAATGGTAGATGATAAAAGCTATTTTAAAGATAGGATAAACCGCTATCCAAAATTTTTAGACTTACCAGAAGGATTAAATTCTTGGGATGCCTTGGAAAGAGTAACGAAGCAAAACTTGTTTACAAAATTCAATGGTATGCCACCAGATATATATAAAGAAAGACTAAACCATGAATTAAATATTATTAAGAAGATGGGCTTTTCAGACTACATGCTTATAGTATGGCAATTCTTAGATGGTGCAAGAGATGAAGGCGTTTGGGTTGGACCAGGCAGAGGTAGTGCAGCAGGTTCTCTTGTTGCCTATGCGTTAGATATTACCAAAGTTGATCCTATTAAATATGGATTAATCTTTGAAAGATTTCTAAACTCTGGCAGATCAGCTATTCCTAAAATCTTTTCAGAAGATATGAGGGAGCAGCTAGACAATCCTCCACCTAAAGTAGAATGTCAACATTCACATTAAAAGATTATAATATTTACCGTACCAGAAACATTATCAACATATACACTTTCTATTGGTACATGGTTTTCACCAAGATCTTCAGTTGATATCCACTCTTCTACATCGGTAATGCTAACTTTTACACCTCTATTACAAGTTCCAGCAACAGTGGATACTCCATCCGCCGTTGTAGCAACAGTACCAGATATAGGCCATAAAGATACTTTTTCATTTGGACCTGTTTCATTTGGTCTGTGATTGTAAGAGATTGGATTTATATATAAGTCAACTGTATCGGTTGTACTACTGAGAGAAATTGCAATTCTGCTTGCCTTTTTCCCTAAAATATCTAATACATTAATTCTGGTACCAGTTGCTACATCCTCAAGGGATAAGCTTCTTGAAGAAACTGATACATTTCTACTTACTTTTCCGATGGTTTCATAACCAGTAATATCCGGTGAAGTTCTTTCAAGTTCTTCTGCCCAAATTTCTTTAATCCCATCAATACGGTTATCCATTCTATCTAAATATACAGTTCCCATTATAATCTCCGGTGAAAAATGATAAACTCAATAAAAAATTATTATATAGAAAATCGTTTGTCTCAAGTTGATAACGATTTCTTAAATTATGAAGAAGATACTTGCTCTTCTCAAGATTTGCAAATAATATATAATCTATTATGCAATGAAAGCAAGCTTCAAAGCAAGCTAGATAATCCATACAATTCTATCTTGCTATATATAACTGGCATTAGTGATGAGTTTGATTTTGATAAAGCTCGCTCAGATACATATGGCGGCAGTCCACCAGATATAGATATAGATTTTGATGCTACCGAAAGAGAAAAAGCTATTGACTGGGTGGTAGAAAAATGGGGCAGAGATAATGTTGCAAACATTATTACACATGGAACATTTAAACCCAAATCATTAGCAAGATCTTTCTATAGAGTTACCGAAGGGGATACAACTGAGTTATCTAAGATATTAAAAATGATACCACCTCCCAAATATGGAAGAGAAGCAACCTTCTCAGAAATATTAGAGTTACATCCAGAAATAAAAGACTATGAAGAATTTTATAATGCTGTATCTAAACTTGAAAATATGGTATCAAATTTTGGTATACATGCTGCTGGTGTAGTTATATCTGACTTCCCGATTCATGATGAAGTTCCTTTATGGAAAAATAGTAAAGCAGAAAGAATTACTCAGTACGATAAAGATGAAGTAGAATCTTTAGGCTTGATTAAATTTGATTTCTTATCTATTGATACTTTATCAATTCTCAAGGAAGCAGTATCTTTAATAAAGCAAACAACTGGTGAAGATTTAGATTTGTTTTCGGTAGAAGATGGCGACAATAATGCTTACAAAATATTAAACAATGGTTTGCTGACAGGAATTTTTCAAATGGAAACTTCAGGAACTGCTAGAAAATTAATTGAAAAAATTGTTCCCAATTCTATTGAAGACTTAAGCGATATCTCCGCTCTAAATAGACCTGGACCAATTCAAGCTGGACTGCACACAAAATATATAAGAAATAAAAACAATGGCTACTCAGAAGATACTATACCTCCAATCATAGAAGATGTATTAAAACCAACACATTACACTCTTGTTTATCAAGAACAAGTAATGGAAATATGTTGTAAAATGGCAGGCTTTTCCCTTAAAGAATCTGACGATATTAGAAGAGCCATGGGTAAAAAGAAAAAAGATGTTCTAGATAAATATAGAGCTTTATTTATTCAAGGCTCTAGAAAGAATAAAGTTCCAGAATCTTTTGCAGAATCACTTTGGGATGATCTAGTAGGCTTTGCTGACTATTGTTTAGCAGGTGATACTATGGTATATACTCTTGAAGAAGGGTTTGTATCTATACAATACTTAGTAGATAATACTGTCCCAGCAACTGTTGTATCGATGACAGATAATGGAGATCTATATCTTCAACAAATTGAACAGTGGCACTCTAACGGTGTAAAATGTATAAGCGAATATACTTTAGAAAATAATATAAAGATTTCTTGCACAAGTGATCATAAATTTTTAACTCAAAAAGGTATGATTCCTATATCAGAAATATATGAAAAAGAATTATCATTAGTAAAAGGGAGCTTAAGTGTCAGCAAGAATATACACATCGAGAGCATCTAAAAAAGAATCAATACCAGTGTATTTTAAAGTCGTTGCTAACTGCAGCGCAAATGATACCTGGACTGAAACGTCTGCAGTAGATGTGCCAGGCGAAGGAATTGTCACTAGAGTCAGAGCTATATTAATATCTGGGGAAGCTACTTCTCTAGACTTTGTTATAGCCGAAGACTCTGGTGGCGATTCACGTTATACTGTAGTGGAATATGCAGATATCGATGTAGAAAATGATAGACTAGATTCCGAAGAAGAAATATATTATGATCTTGTTGATGCAGAAGGAACTGGCAACAAGGGTACCATTTACTTAAGATTAAAAGCAGACCAAGGAGATACAAATGTTGTATGGGTCAGAGTTGATATCCAGCTTGCGCGATAGAGATGTGTCTGCTATAATGGGTACCATGACTGGGGAGTCTACGATATGAAAAAGATTGGGTCTATAGGTGTGTCTCCGTATAGGAAGTACCCGCCTCAAAAGTATTTACAAGGCAATCCAATGGTATTGCATGACCTTACATCTAGTGTAGACGGTTCTACCAGTGAATTTATATTAAATCCAATACCAGCCAATGACAATGTTATTGTCATTGTAGACGGCACCACAAGATTAGAAGGAATAACTGAAGACTATATTATTGAAAATAATACAATAAAATTTAGTTACACTTTAGAAGATTCCGAAACGCTTCAAGCTTTATATTCTGAAGCATAGACTTCAGTTAAAGCTTGTAAATTCTGGTAAATTATTTACCAGTTTAACCAACCAACAAAACAAACATAAATATAGGAGATATATATTATGGCTAGAAGTGCAATTAATAGATATATGATAAACAGCTCAGGACCTGACGGTATCTTTGCTGCATTAACCGCATCCAATGATGCAAACTTCGGTACAATTGCCGTAAGTGACGCTGGTCAAATTTCTTTGACAGGTGTTACTTCTGCTGAAATTCGTGGTGAAGTATCCCACGTAGATTCAGGTGGTGACGGAAGCTTTAGCTACAACTCTGGTACAGGTGTTTTCACCTACACCGGGCCAAGCGCTGCTGAAGTTCGTGCTCACTTCTCAGTGAGTCAAAGCGATGCAGATGCCCTTTCAACACTTGCATATCAAGATGGTGTTTTCACCTTCAATGGTTTAGGTGCTGATGAGATTCGCGCTCAAGTATCTGTAACAGATGCTGGTGGTGACGGAAGCTGCGCTTACAATGCTTCTACTGGTGTAATCACTTACACTGGTCCTTCCTCTGCTGAGGTTCGTGCTCACCTTTCTGGAACTGCTAACGAGTGTACCTTTGACGCAAATACTGGTGCTATCGGTCTTCCTGACGATGTTACTATCACTGGTAACTTAACAGTGATGGGCGACAATGTAATAATGAACACCTCTACACTTGAAGTAGAAGATGTTCTTGTTAGAGTTGCTAAGGGAGCTAACGCTCTTGCAGCTGGTCAAGGTATCGAAATTGGCGACGACTTAGCTTCAATGAAATTGAATGCTGGGCTACGTTGGGAATCTTCAACTTCTCTTGAAATTAAAGGTGCCGGTGCAGGCCTCTTTATCGATAGCGCTGAAGTTCTTGACAAAGATCAGCTTAAAGCTAGAGTCAAACTAGAAGCTGGCTGTCTTACAGCTGTAGACACTGGTGACCTTTCTGAAGGTTCTAACCTTTACTACACCGACGCTCGCGTTCAGTCTTACTTGACCGCTGATGGTCAAGGCTTAGAAATGAGCAATGCCGGTCAGTTCTCTCTTGAGCTTGATGGTTCAACAATGACTAAAGCTGCTTCCGGTCTCAAGATCACTGATCTTGGTGTCGATTCAGCTCAGTGTGCCAACGATATGGTTATCAGCAGAATGATTGCTGATGGTGCTATCGACAGCTTGGACTACTTGTCTCAAGATGTTAAAGATGCGCTTCACCAAGTTCAGCGCGTTAAGCACTGGATTGCTTCAGATGGCTCTAACAACGAATTCACCATTGGTGGAAACGCTGTTAAAACTGCTGATGCTGATGTGCAAGTATTCCTTGATGGTGTCCTTCTTGTGCAAAGTGCACAAAACGATGCTAGAGACTGGTACTGGAAAGAAAACTCAGAAGGTTCAATAATCGTTATGGAGTTCGCTTTAGACGGTTCAGAAAAACTACAGCTTCGCGGTTCAGACGCATAATAATTAAATAGACTAAATACTATTCATAGAATATAATTAGTTTAGCCCCCACCCTTCGGGGTGGGGGTTTTCCTTAGGAGGAAACAAAATGAAAATATTTTTTGCTAGAATTAAAATATTTTGGTATTCATTTATAATGGCTTTCAAAGCTCAGAAATATTTATCCCTTTCAACAAAGCAAGATTCTCTTGGACTAGGCAAGTGGAAAAGACTCGAAAAACAATATAGACAAGTACTGAAAAGAGCTGGACAAAATGCAGGCATAGCACATATTGCTGCTACCAAAACATTTAAAACCTTGTCTGCTCAAGAAAATCCTGATAAAGAGCTAAGAGAATTAGCATCATTCTATATGGCTTGGTCTTCTATAGCCGCTATAGAAGATAGAACAAACAATATACTCAATGAAGAAATAGAAGAGGCATTATAAAATGATAATGACTAAAGGAGCAACCTGGTTGAAGCCAGTAGATACCTTAAGCGATACTCTACCCGGAAATCCAAAAGAAGGCGATAGAGTATTAATGTCAAAAGGAAAGTATATAAATAATATATTAGAATGGATTGGTGGAGAATGGGTTCAACAGGAATATCCTGAAAATGCAGCCGTCTTTATTCAAGATCAAAAACATGGTTACAACTTTTCAAAAAGAACAGACTCTACATTCAAATGGTACAAGTCAGCTACAGCTGAAGATATAGCTGCTGGTGCAGCTCGGCCAAGGGAACTCCAAGATTTAAAAAATATAATTGATTCTTCAGCAGGCTTAACCATTCATGGCAATGACTTATGTATTGACATAGATAGCAGTTTAGGTTTCTTTGGAGAAAATAAAAAGCTTGGCGTTGTTGTTGCGCAGCAATCCCCACTACTATCAACAGCTGATGGGTTGATGTTTGTATATAATACAGATAATTTAACACTAAAACAAGACGAAGAAACTGGTATTTCATATCTTGATGTAGCTAAAGATTTCGTTGAATCTGAAAGAGTCCAAGCTCTTTTCGTTCAAACAATAGAAAACTTTCAAGAAGTAGGAAAAACATTTGAACGTCTTGAAGCTGAAAATTCAAAACAAAATAAAATTTTAATTGAAGCAATAAATAGCAATAATAAAGTAATTCAAGAACAACAGCAATACATTCAAACTATTGGAAAAGTATTAGACCAAATAATACAAGGGCAAAACTGGACAATTGTTGAAACAGATATTACTGATTGCGATATAGACGAATTACAATTAGACCAACCAATTATACCGGTAACCTCAACAGTAGTAGTAGATAGTGTTTTAATGGAGATAGGCTCAAAAGGTAATGGAGACTACTGGTTTTTAGAACCAAATATAATTAAATTTAATTATTATTTAGACCCAGGATCACACGTAATGATAAAAGGTATGATACCTGTAAAATTAACGGAGTAAGTTAATGTCCGACGATAGTCGATTGATTGCATCTCTAGAATATGTTTTAGATGATGTTCATCCAGAAGAAGTAATGGTCGTAGATTTTTTAAGACGACTCAATATTAACCCAGATAATATTGAACAATATTCACTCTCATTTGTTCCCGCACAAGATAACAATGGAGAATTCCAATTTGTCCTAATCGAATGTTTACAAAACGAGGACATAGAAAAGCTGGGAAGCGAATTCTCAGAAGTAGATACAAATTTATCTTCTGCAAATGCAAAGGTAAATACATCTCTTCAACAAGCTTTATGGGAACAAAAAATTATAAAATAAAATGAAAATAAAAAATAGTGTAAGTACTGGTACAAAGCCAGTATATGATATTGGTTTACCTCAATATCACAACTTTTTGATTCAAGGAAATGTATTTGCTTCAAATTGTTTCAACAAGTCACACAGCGTAAGCTATTCAGTATTAACCTATTTAAGTTCTTATCTTAAAGGTAACTATCCAGTTGAATTTTTCTGCTCTCTAATGACAGTTAGATCCAAATCTTTGCAACCAAAAGATTGGGCAAGAAAAGCTCCAGAATATATACAAGAAGCGAAAATATTAGGTGTAGAAATAAATCCACCTTCAGTTAACGGATCAGACTTAGAGTTCTCTATAAAAGAAAACGAAGTTTACTTTGGTTTGAATGCTATTAGAGACGTAGGAAAGACCGCAGCAAAATCAATAGTATCTGCAAGGGGAAATGTTCCTTTTAAAGCTATACAAGATTTTCTCAATAGAACAAATCTTAGAAAAGTAACTACAAAAACATTTGTAGCTTTAGCTAAGGCTGGTGCTTTCGATAAGATGGGTTATATAAGATCAGAACTAATTGATAACGCTCAAAGCTTATACAATTATATGAAAGATATACTTGAATATGAGCAAAGAAAAATAGATATAATTTTAAGAGATAAAGAAAATGAAAAAGTTTCTGAACTTGTCTCACATAGAGATTCTATAAAAAAAGAAATTAAAACTTTAAATAGAAGAGTAAAAAAAGAACCAGAAAATTCAGCTCTATTAATTTTAATTGAAAAATATGAAAAGGAACTAAAGGAATACGAAGACATGAAGCTTCGCAGAAAGCCTGCGCTCAAATTAAAAGAAGAGCCATGCTTCCCAGAGCTGTCTAGAAACCAAACAGTTGAGATAGGATTGAAGGAAATAATGGAGCAAGCTCATTATATAGGCTGCTACATTGATGTACATCCCGCGAAGTTAATTAACTCAGGATGTACAGATATATCCAATTTATATACTGGCGAAACAACTGGAATATGCGGAGTCATTACTAATATAAGAAAAATTATTACAAGAAAGGGTCATAAAATGGCCTTTATAGAACTTGATGATTCAACAGCGATAGCAGATGTTACAGTATTCCCTAGAACCTGGCAATCTTGTTTGCAAGACGAGATAGATGTAGGTAAACTAGTTAAGATGCAAGTAAAAGTTGAAGAAGAAGAACCAAGATTTAAATTGATAGCAAACAAAATTGACATTTACAAGGAGTAAATATGAGATGGAATGAAGAGGAAGAACACCTTTTAAGACTTCTGATACCAACAAATAGCTATAATGAAATAGCAGAAGAGTTTTCAAGGAGGCACACAAAGGGTTTACCAGGACACCACACACTTAGAACAGTAGATGCAATCAGAAGAAAATGTAGTAGAGATAATATAAATACAGAATCAGTTAAAAATTATAAAGACCCATTTACAGATAGATGGGAATATATTAAATCTTTAAATAAAGAATATAAACTGAAAGCAGAACGCAATGATACAGGAATAGTTGCAAAGCCTCACAGAAAGATACTATCTTTATCAGATATACACTTTCCATGGGCTCTTGAAGATGAATTAGAAGCAGCAATAGAAATGCATTCTGATGCAGATATAGTTGTATTGAACGGAGACATTCTGGATGGCTACGCTTTTAGCACTTATGGTAGGGCTAAGAGAGTGGGTGCATTAAAAGAATATATTAGTGCTTTCGAACTAGTAAAAACTTTATCAGAGAGATTTCCGCATGTCGTAATAGTTTCCGGCAATCATGATAGAAGGCCAGCTAAAACATTATCAAGAAATGATTTTGAAAAAGAAGCTACACAAATATTGAGACCAGATCTATTAGCAAGAATAGCAAATGGAGAGGTATTAAATGAGTATGGTGAAATAGTAGAAATATTAGATTTTGATAATGTTATATATGAGCAGTATGACAGCTGGTATGTTAGGCTAGGGCAGACAATCTTCTGCCATCCAGATGCCTACCAAGGTGGCAATCCTGGTGCAACAGTTATAAAATTATTAAACTATTTTACAAAAAGACTCGGTAGTGATAAATTTGATTCAATCGTAGTTGGGCATACTCACCGAATATATAAAGGAATATTTTTTAATAAAATGTTAATAGAACAAGGCGCAATGTGTGCTAGACAACCTTATCAACACAAGGCGGATTTAAGATTTCCGCATGCTATGAATGGATATGCAGTAGTATGGCAAGATGAAAACGGTAATACCGATTTCAATTCAAGTCATGTAGTATATCTCGGTAGCGAATTACCACCAAAAAAGGAAGTACTTTAATGTCACTATTAGACGCAAACGGAAACCCCGTAAGCACACCACCACAATTCTCTAATGAAGAGCTTGTACAAGTTCTATCAGCACTCAGAATGAGAGCTGATTCAACTAACGCTCAGATTCTTCAGATCAGTATGCTTGTTGAATACTTGTTTGAAGAGCTTAAAGAAAAAGGCATAGATATAGATTTAGAAAAATTTGGAGAATGGTCTGCGAATCGATGGGCAGAAATCCAGAAAGAAGCAGCAGAACAACTAAAAGCTCAAGGACAAACAGACCTTGACGAAGCAGCTGAAGGAATAGAAGCAAGTATAAATTTAGACGAGATGATAGAATCTACTGAAAAAGAACTAACTAGCGAAGAAGCTTTAGCTGCGAGAACTGACGATCAATCAGTTTTCCCAACAGACGAAGAATTCGAAGCTAAATTTAACGAAAAACTAAATAAACAGGATTAAAAATGGCATGGTCTTTTATAGACCATATCACTGATTATATATCTAGGCCCAGGCTAGGCCAAAAAAAGCATCCTACACTCTGGCCATCTGAAGCATCTTGTATAGCTTCTAATGAACATGGTGAGGATGTTCTTGTTGGCAAGTGCAGAAGGTCAACTTATTTTAGATATCTATTAGATTGCTTTTCATTTTATGATGAAAAGTACTCTATGTATCAGTCTATGGTTACTCAAATAAAGCAAGAATACATACAGCCAGATACATATCTTCGCTGGATATGGAAGCAGGGCTGCTTATATGAAGATTATTGTTTAGATATAGCTAAAGAATCAGGAGTATATATTGGTGATCAGCTACAAGTTTTTGAGCCAGATGCAAATATATCTGGCAAAATAGATATTGTAGTTTTAAATCCAGAAACAGGCTTATACTCTATAGTAGAAGTTAAATCAGTTTATGGTTTTGGCGCAAACTATGTTTTAGGAACTCCAGCTTCAAGAAGAAAAGGAATACTAGGTGAGCCAAGAGAAAGTCATTTAATGCAACTTGCACTTTATGATTATTTTTATGCTAAGAGTCATGAAAACTTTGGCCCTAGCCTTTTAGTTTACGGAGCTAGAGATACCGGAAGATACGCAGAATATAAAGTTACAGTAGAAGAAGATCCAGATACCGGCAAGAATCATATATGTTATGAAGGTCAAAGCCCAATAACAACTCAAAAAGTGACAACACCAATAACTATAGATTCAATAGTAGAGCAATATAAATGGATTGCCAACTCTGTCGATTCAGGTCATATACCAGACAGAGATTATGAACTAGTATACTCCGAAGAACGCATAGATACACTATACGAGCGAGGAGAGTTAAATAAGAAAGATACAGAACAATATGCGAAAAGAAAAAAGCAGATAGAAGAAGGGAAAGCTAGGGTAGTTAAACCTGTAGTAAAAGGGGATTGGCAATGTGATAAGTGTTCGTTCAGAAACACTTGCTACAATAAAGATAATACACCAAAACAATTTTAGGAAAAAAATGTCAGTACAGACTCTAGAAACTTTCTTCCTTATAAAAACCCAAATAGGCGATAACATTGAATGGCATGGTCCATATTTACAGTTAGACTATGCCACTCTAATGGTCGTCGATTTCATACCTTTGATAGCTTCAATAAAAGCTGCAGCAATCGAAGATAAAACTAAAAATTATGTATATAAAGCAGAGGTACACGAATGCATACTAGACAGCAAGGGCGAATGGGAGTCGATTTCGATTCCACTGACAGAGAACAAATGCACAAAAATAAGGTTTTAAATGTGCTTGATACAGGATTCTTCACTACCAACGATTTAATACTTTCACCTCAATTGGGAGTACTTTCATCTAGAAGTGAAGCTGAAATAAAACCATATATATACACATCTCCAATGGATACTGTAACTGGCTACAAAATGACAGAAGCAATAGTTGAAGAAGGAGAGTATGCGGTAGTTTGTAGATTCCTCTCACAGGAATGGAAAGATTGTCTTAGAGATTTTTATAAACATAAAAATGTTTTCTTTGCAATTGGAGCTAGTCAAACAAATTATGACGAATTGATCAGCTTGCTACAAGAACTATCAGGTATAGTAGATGATTATGTTCCCGTATCTATATGCTTAGATATTGCTCATGGCGATTCTCAAATGGCTCATCAAATTACTGCCAAGCTATCACAATCACCTTTAGTTGGTAGGATTATGTCGGGCTGTATATCAAATCCGAATGGAGCAGTAAGAGCAATAGAAGCTGGCTGTTCAGACATTAGAGTTGGAATTGGCCCTGGTTCTGTATGTACTACAAGACTTATGACAGGTTGTGGCATGCCTCAGCTTTCAGCAGTTTACTTGGTGCATTTAGCAATACTTGATGCTATGGGTCCAGAAAGAAGAAAAAGATTCAAAGTTATAGCAGACGGAGGAATCAAACATCCAGGAGACGCTGTAAAGCTACTTGCAGCTGGCGCTGATGGCATCATGATGGGAAGTGTCTTTTCTTCTGTTTATGAAAGTCCTGGTTGGATAGATTTGAATGATATACATCATATTAAAAATCAAATTAATAAGCCAGTATCCTTTCCACTACAAAGACCTCAACCTTCGTATGTTAAAAAGTACAGAGGGCAAGCATCCGCAAGTTTCCAGCAAGACATGTTTGGGACAAGCAATAATTGTCCAGAAGGCGCAACCACGGATTATATAAAACCAACTTCCCCTGTAAAGGAAGTCCTTGATTTATATAGAGGTGGCCTGCGCTCAGCTATAAGTTATCTAGGTTTAAAATCTATTGATGATTTAGAACCAGACAATGTTGTATTCATCCCTCTTACGCAAGCAAGCTACATAGAAGGGACACCACATGGAACCACTTAAATCTGCTGTTATATGTACAGGTGATCCAATTATAGATATATGGATACATGGACATTTTAAAAAACAAACTAACAAAAGATTTTATGTAGAAAAAACTATACGCACTTATGGTGGCGCTTTAAATACTTGGAAAAATCTCGTCTCCCTTTTGGGAGGCGAGAGATCCGCCTTTGCCTCATCTGGGTTCGTATCCCATGTAGATGATACAAGCCTATATTTACATGATAAAAATATATATTCTATATCAAGAATTATTGATGATGAAATACTAATTGAATATTCTGAAACACCAGAATCAATTAATCAAAATTTTTATTCTTCAAATTCTACATATTGGAATCTATCTTGGAGTCATGCAGCGCTAATGCAAAGGTATAGGGAAATAGAAAAGCTTGGCTTAGTCATATCTGAATACAATAGAGGGTCTGTCAATTGTAAAAAAAATTATAATGTGCCTTACTTTGATTTCTGTATAGTTGATACAAGATATAAAACTTTAAATTTAAATTTAATAAAAAATTGTTCTACTAAAATATGGCACGCAACTGGCGATGAATATAATGAAGAATATGCTAAAAACTTTGATTGGATTTTAAATACTAACGGCCCAGATGAAGTTAAAATATTTAAGCCAACTCAAAAAAATGCATATTATATTTTACAGCCTCCTGATACACCAGTAATAAGTTCTTGTGGGGCTGGTGATACATTTACAGCAGCTGTTGCTGCCTATCTTTCTGATAATCCTATCAGTGAAGAATCAATAGTAATGGCAACTAATTTCGCTGTAAATTGTTGTCAACAAGTAATACAAAAACCATATACATCAATCATAAACAAAGAGGAGTTGAAGTGTATATCACAAATCTCGATGAGATAATCCCTTTGCTAAGATCTAAGCTTAGAGAATATCTTGTAGCTAAATTAGGAATTAGAGCTAACGCTAGAAAAATAAAATGCTTCGCACATGAAGATAATGAACCTAGTATGCATTTTAATCCAAAAGCCAAAAACGAAACAGTCAAATGTTTTGCTTGTGGATTTTCTGGAGATATATTTGCAGCTGCAGCTGAAATTGAAGGGCTACCAGCAAGTGGCCCTCAATGGATAACTGAAACAGTGCCTAGCTTATGTAAGACTCTGGAAATCCCAATCAAAATGGGTGAGCCTACTGGAGAAGATAAAGAAAGATTTAAATCTTATAAGCTTGCTCAAGATATAGCAGATATATTGATGGCTAATTCGCCAGAAAATATAGAGTATTGTAAGAATAGGAAGTGGATACAAGAAGGCCTTGATATAGGCTCTTGCTCTGAAGAAACTATATTATCAAAGCTAGCAGAACTTGGATGGGACCTGAATGAGGTCAATAGATCTCTAATGGTAAAAACAAAATTCTTCTCTTATTTCGGAGAAGATAAAATAACATTTGTTATTAAAGATCCCAGAGGTAGGCCGATAGGATTTATTGCAAGAGGTATGGATGGGAATCAAAAGTCCAAATATATAAATACTCCAGAAACAATGATCTATGAAAAGAGTAAGGCTTTACTCGGTATAGATGTTGCTTTTAATAAAGCTAAAAAAGATGGGCTTTATATTGTGGAAGGGCCTGGAGATTTAGCTCAACTTTATAGATTGGGAATTCAGAATGCAGTAGCAGTATGTGGTACAGCTTTTACAGAACATCATTTGCTAATGTTAAAATCACTAGGTATAAGAAAGCTTTATCTTAACTTCGATTGGGATAATGCCGGATATTTAGCAACTCAAAGAGTTCTTGAATCAGTTCTAAAAGTTACAACAGGCGTTTCTGCTTCTGTCGTAATGTCTCCTGCGGATTCTTTTGAAGAGATAACAGACTACATAAAGGATCCTGACGACTATCTTTTAAATACCTCTGACCCAGAAAATTATACAAACTTACTAGTCAAAACTGGTTTTGAATGGCAGTTATCACAAGCATCTGAAAATGATTCTCCAGATTCTATATGTCAAAGGATGGTTCCGACTATTGCTGCTGAACCAGCTGCAATAAAGAGAGAGATATTAATTAAAACTCTTTCAGAATTCACCACAATATCTCAGCAATCAATTTCTGCTGATGTTTCTGCTTTGAGAAATAATAAATTTGGAGAAAGAAGAGAGAGACTTCTCGGTGCTACAGAACAATATGTTCATGAAGTTTCAGAAGATCCAGATAATATTATTGCATCAATGGCTAAGTATGAAAATAAAGTTCAAAATATTGAAAAAGAATATCAAAGAAATCTAATAGGAGTTAACTATCAGATAGCTAGATACGAAGCCATTCAAGAGCAAAGAGCTGCATCAGAGCTAGATAGCAATATGTCTACATTCCAAATGGATTATTATTCACAATTTGGTAATGCTATGTCAGGTGGAATGAACTGGACAAATGGTTGCTTGATATATGTTGGTGGCAGAGCTAATAGCGGTAAAACCGCAACAGTTCTAGCACTTGGTTGTGACGTTGCACTGTCAGATCCAAATGCAATGGTAATTATACATTCAACAGATGATAGCTATTCTCAGATAGAACCTAGAATAAAATCAAATTTATATTCCATTGTAAATCCTTCTGATATTACACTATCAATTGGTATGCTTGTGCAACCTCACGCCTATCTTCCAGATGATGATAGCTACAGGGAAGCATACAAGCAAGCAGATGATTTGTTTAGAGATATCATTAATGAAGAAAGGCTATGCATTCTTGATGCAGAAGACGGAGCTTCACTTTCTGTCCTTGAGAAAAATTTAAGATATTATAGACAAAGATATCCATCTAGAAAGATATTGTTAATATGTGATAATACACACAACTATATGGACTTCAGCCATATGGATGCAACATCAAGAATGACTCAGATATCAAATCTTCAAAAATCTTTAGTCACTAAGTATCATGCATGTATGATAGCCACAGCAGAGTATAGAAAAAATATGCCTATGGATCAATCCAAGATGAGGCTTCCTGTTGATGATGACCTTGCTGATGCAAGATCTTTAATGTATAGACCTAATGTTATCTTCCATGTATATAATGATTTGCATGATCGAAAAGAGCATGCTGAAATCTTTTGGAAAGATCAAGATGGTAAAATAAATCCAAGACTACTTCTCCACTTTACAAAAAATAAAATTTCTGGCTATAAAGAAAAAATTGTATTAGACTTAAATACTGATACTGTTGCGCTTAATCAAAAATGTCAAAAGACTGCTTTGAGCGAAGCTGAAAATTTTATTGATGCAAAGACTAATGGAAGAGTAAAGATAAATGGAAGCAGAATGGTAGAAATAGAAGCCGTTGAATATCAAGACAGCGAGCTTACATTATGACACCATTATATGGTATAAAAGCAATATGAGTGATATTACAATACAAAAAGAAGAATCTGATTGCGAGCCTGTACTTTATGTACGGGCTCGCACAGGCCACAATAAAGGCTCAATGGGAGACAGTGGAAATGTAGTGCCAGTATATGTCTCAAAAACTTGGGGCTCAGAACATATTTTTCAAAACAATGATAAATATTGTTGTAAGCTCTTAACTATTGAGCCAGGCATGAACACATCCATGCATTACCATATTGATAAACATGAAACTATGATAGTCACAGAAGGCATACTTTATATAGATTATATAAGTGAAAAAGAATTACATACAATATGTATAAAACCTGGCAACGCATTTGT
>Ga0163179_10000113_pt1 | contig 56339 bp, 42 predicted proteins | sample AtlANTMetagenome_FD_109643 | JGI IMG/M metagenome (GOLD analysis project Ga0163179, IMG submission 109643) | Marine eukaryotic phytoplankton communities from the Atlantic Ocean - Atlantic ANT 2 Metagenome | ecosystem: Environmental > Aquatic > Marine > Oceanic | place: North Atlantic Ocean... | reverse complement strand
TCCACGGAATACATACTCGGAAGTATAACCCGCGCCGATACTCGTCTCGATGTCCGCAGCAGCAGTGCCAAGCAGGGACACGGAGATTCCAGTAAGTGCCAGAATACGTGTAGGTCTCATAACAAGAGCGAGTGAAGCACAGCCCAGGCGGTTCCGAAAAGAAAAATTTCAGCAAACTTGAATATCTTTACATATTTATTAAATGGGCGTAAAAATAGGCCTCCGGGGCGCCAACCCTCAGGTAGGTACATGAAAGCCCCCCCAGCCACTTCCGGGCCGGGGGGGCGTAAAAGGGCCAACTGCTGGAGGCGTTCTAATCGAACGTATATGCGCTTTCCCCGTGGACACTCTGGTCGAGACCCTGATTCTCCTCCTCATCCGAGACCCGGAACCCGACGGTCGCCTTCAGGATATAAACGATGACCACCGTTCCCACGATGGAGAGGGCTGCGGTCACCCCTACCCCGATAAGCTGGGTCACGAGCTGAGCTCCGACATTATCCACCCCAGACCCTCCGAAGGCGCTGGTTCCCAGCACGGCGACGAGAATGGATCCCATCATGCCGCCCACGCCGTGGACTGCAAAGACATCGAGGGTGTCGTCGATCCCCAGCTTCTCCTTCACGAAGCCACAGGCGAAGTAGCAGACGATACCCGCGAGGAAGCCGAGGATGAGCGCGCCAACCGGCCCGACGTTCCCGGAGGCCGGGGTAATGGTGGCCAGGCCCGCAACCATCCCGGTCACGATTCCCACCAGGCCGGCCTTGCCGGTCTTGATCTTCTCCACAACCATCCAGGTGAGGCTGGCGGTGGCAGCGGCGATATGAGTCACCAGCATGGTGAGCCCCGCAGCCCCGTTTGCTGCAGTCTGGCTACCGGCATTGAAACCGAACCAGCCTACCCAGAGCATGGCAGCCCCGATCATGACCATCCCGGGATTGTGAGGAGGCTTGACGCTGTCCGGGAATCCCTTGCGTGATCCCAGCATCTTGGCGAGGACGAGGGCGGACAGTCCCGCGGTGGTGTGCACCACGATTCCTCCAGCCAGATCAATAGTGCCCGCTTCCAACATCCACCCGGCTCCGGCCCAGACCCAGTGGGCCACGGGCACGTAGACGATGGTGAGCCACAGGGCCGTGAAGAGCAGGACCGCCCCGAAGCGCATCCGTTCCACGAAGGCTCCCACCACCAGGGCGGGGGTAATGATCGCGAAGGTCATCTGGAACATCACGAAGACCGTCTCGGGAAAGTCTCCGCCGTTCAGCCCATCCACTCCGTTCAGGAAAAGGTGCTGCATGTCTCCCAGGATTTTGCCGCCATCAGAAAACGCCAGGCTGTAGAGAAACACCACCCAGAGGATGGACGCCAGGCAGGCAATGGCGAAACAGTGCATCAGCACGCTGAGCACGTTCTTGGCGCGGACCAGTCCTCCGTAAAACAGGGCCAGTCCAGGCAGGGTCATAAAGAGGACCAGGACCGTGGCCGTAATCATCCAAGCCGTATTACCGGAATCCAAGCCGGCCCAAGGGTCATTTTCCTCCGCTGCCGCGGTGCCCATAAGCGCCAGCATGGCCAGCGTTCCTGCAATTATTTTTTTTAGCTGTGTTGTCATTTTTTCCGTGTGCACAAGTAGTGAGCTTTAAATGTAGCAGTTTCCATGCCAGCACCCTCCTTGGACTGCTCAAACCCACAGTTCTTGCAAGGTTCCGTCCGATCTTGGCACGGCAGGTGCTTTCCGGAGCCCCGTAGCTTCAAACCAAGCTTTTAATACCATGCATATCCGTAACACGTTACTCAGCCTAGCAGCCGGTGCGGCTGCCCTGTTCATCGCTGCCCCGGCAGCCACCGCCGAGGAGGAAACTCCGCCCCCCATCGCCGAAGTGGAGGGAATCGCTCAATTCGAAGCCATGCTCGCCAAAGCGGAGGAGTTTGTGGCCGCTGGAGACGAGGCCGAATGGTCCGACTTCGTCACCGAGGACGCAGACACCGCCTGGGGCCTGATCTCCGGTCTCGCCGGGTCTGAGGACTCCGCCGTCGTAGACGGGGAAACGGTTGGCGTGGGGGAATATGTGACGGGCAAACTCGACGGAGCCTCCGCCGAGGTCAATAAGGCGATCTACGACAATGTGTGGAGTAATGCCGATGCCCTCACCCCGTGGCTCACCCACAATATCTGGGTGCTCATCGCGGCCTTCCTCGTGTTCATCATGCACCTCGGCTTCGCCACCCTCGAGTCCGGCCTGTGCCAGAAGAAGAACACGGTCAACATTCTCTTCAAGAACTGCTGGATCATTTCGGTTGGCATCCTTCTCTACTTCCTGTGGGGCTTCAACGCCCACTACCCGGGATGGGATAACGGGTTCTTCCCGATCGGAAGCTCTGCTTCATACGGTGCCAACGAGTTGCTGACCCATGCCACCAATCTCTACCACTCATCCTACACGTGGTGGACCGACTTCATCTTCCAGGCGATGTTCGCCGCAACCGCCGCGACGATTGTCTCCGGAGCGGTGGCCGAGAGAGTAAAGCTTTCGAGCTTCCTGATCTTTTCCGCCATCCTTGTTGGCTTCGCCTACCCTTGGGTCGGCTCCTGGCACTGGGGCGGCGGCTTCCTCGCCAACCTTGAGACCAGCTTCTACGACTTCGCCGGATCGACAGTGGTGCACGCCTTCGGTGGCTTTGCTGCCCTAGCCTGCGTCCTCGTCCTGGGACCGCGCCGCGGGAAATACACGAAGAACGGCATCAAGCCCATCCTCGGCCACAGCATGCCGCTCGCCGCGATCGGGGCCTTCCTCCTCTTCCTTGGTTGGTTCGGGTTCAATGGCGGTTCCGTCCTTGCAGCAGAGCCGCACCTCGTCTCTCTCGTCTTCGTCACGACCGCCCTTGCTGCGGTAGGCGGAGCACTCGGTGCCATGCTGATCGCCTGGGTAGTGACCAAGAAGCCGGACCTGTCCATGGCCCTCAACGGATTCCTCGCTGGTCTTGTCGGGATCACGGCCGGTGCCGATGCAATCTCCCCGACAATGTCCATCCTCGTGGGACTCATCGCCGGAGCGATCGTGGTGTTCTCCGTCATCACGCTGGACAAGCTCAAGATCGACGATCCGGTCGGAGCCATCTCCGTGCACGGCACCTGCGGCATCTGGGGAACGCTCGCTGTGGCCTTCTTCGGAGGCGCCAGCCTCGTCTCCCAGGTCATCGGGATCGTGGCTGTCTGCGGCTTCGCCTTCGTCTTCTCCTTCACCGTGTTCTTCGTCATGAAGATGGTGATGGGCGTGCGGGTCGACGAGCAGGAAGAGATCGAAGGACTGGACGTTGCCGAGCACGGAGTCCCCGCCTACGGACTCGAAAGCGCAGAAATCTAGTCCCCGCAAGGCACCGGACCGTAAAACCGGTCCCTCGGACTCCCTCAGGCCGCGGAAATTCTCCGCGGCCTTTTTCTTTCCAATTAATTCAGCGGTCACTCTTGAAACTTGCTTGTCCCCGTGGAGCCGGAAGACTCCCCTCGTGCGCCTTCTCCTGATCGATAACTCCAATACGCGAACCAAGTTCGCGCTCGCATCAGGCGAGCACCTCGATCCCGGAATCATCCGGATTCCTACCGCAGCACTGGACCGGACCGCTATCGAGGAGCTGAGGGAACGCCTCGAGTTCGATGCATCAGTCCTCTGCTCAGTCGTTCCCGCAAAGTCCAGGGTCCTGCGTGCCGCGCTGGCCGGAAAACCGCTGCATGTGGTGGGCTGCCACAGCACACTTCCCATTGGTATCAACTACCCCGCTCCGGAACAGATCGGCGCCGACCGGCTTGCCAATGCAGTTGCGGCATACCAGCAGTGGGGGGCTCCGGCAGTGGTTATCGACTTCGGCACCGCAGTCACGTTCGATGTCGTGGGCCTCGATGAGGGTCAGCCCAGCTACCTCGGTGGCGTGATCACCCCCGGCCTCGCCTCCATGACCGAGAACCTGCACCGCCGCACCGCTCTCCTCCCCCAGATCGATCTCGCGGAGCCGAAGTCCTCGATCGGAAAATCGACTATTGAGGCCATGCAGGTGGGCGCGGTCTACGGCTACCGGGGAATGATCCGAGAAATCCTCACCGCGATCAGGCGGGAGTTGGATCACGAGCCCACCGTTATCGCTACCGGGGGTGATGCCGCCCTGATTGCAGCCGGCCTCACCGAGGTCAGCGAGGTCGTTCCCGGCTTGACGCTGGAGGGAATCCGGCTGATCGGCGCATGCAATCTGTCATGAGCTGCCCGGCTGAGCGTCGGTGGAACCAGGTGAAAATCCTTCATGAGGCGAGGACCTGTTCCACATCCGACCGCACCTGCATGTATTCGTCGTCCTGAACGACCGGAGAGAGATCCTCCGGCAAAGCAAACGGCAGATCGACCCAGGTTCGACAGCCCCCGTGTTTCCTTTCATAAGTCAGCTTCAACGGTTCACGCAGTGCAAAAACGCGCACGAACGCACAGTGAATCTGCTCTACTGCCCCGCAATCGAACCGCTCGCGGACAAGATCTTCGGTCCAGATATGGAATCGTTCCAGAGCCACGACCTTCTTCCAATCCGTGAGCGTGGAGGCCCACACCGCCTCACACCACAAGTTGATGGAAATTTCATCCCCGGCATTCCACTCGTCCATCCCCGGCCCGGAAGCATTCCCATAACTTTGACGTATCTGCTCGCCCTGGGCGTGGAAACGGGTGGGAAACAGATAGAACCGGTCGTGCTTGAAGGAAAAACCCTCCCGTCCCTCGTGAATTCCACCCTTCCGCAGAAGAACATGCTGCTGCCCCCCGGCGAGGGCCCCGCACACCGCTTCCCACTCCTTGTATCCGCTCGTTGTCTGCGCCACGCCCCCCTTTCATCCCCCGATTCCCCCGATGTCAAAATAATCCGTTTCAAATCGTCCCAGTTCCGCGTATGCCCGATCCATGTCCGTCAGACAGGAACAGACTCCAACCCACCTTTTTCATGCGGTGGGCGAAGGAGACCCCGCGCTCTCTCTGCGGGAGGGCGGAATCCTTGAGACCGTACAACTCTCCTACCAGAGTTGGGGCACCCTCAATGCCGCCAAATCCAATGCCATCCTGATCTTTCATGCCCTGTCAGGCTCTCAGAACGTGTGCGGCTTCACACCGGAGAACTCAGAGGCCGGGGGATACTGGAATGAAGAGCTCCAGGAAGGATGGTGGAGTGGACTGGTGGGCCCCGGTAAGGCTATCGATACGAATCAGTTTTTCGTGGTATGCTTCAACTTGCTGGGTGGCTGCTATGGCTCCACCGGACCTGCGTCCAACAATCCCGTCACCGGTGCACCCTACGGTTCCGCATTTCCGCACCTCTCCATCTCAGACCAGGCCAACGTTGCCGGACTTCTCCTCGACCACCTTGGGATCGATTGCCTGCACGCGGTGGCCGGCCCTTCGGTTGGCGGCCTTGCCGCCCTCACCTTCGCCACCAACTTTCCTGCGCGCGTCCGGACCGTTCTCTCGGTCGCAAGCGGAATCAAGACCACCGTTCTCAACCGCCTCATCCTCTTTGAGCAGATCATTTCGATTGAAAACGATCCCCACTTCAACGGCGGAAACTATTACCAGAGGGAACATCCGGAGCTTGGCCTCGCGCTCGCCCGCATGATTTCCCACAAGACCTTCGTTCACATCGATGCCTTCGAGCGGCGCGCGCGGCGGGACCTCATTGAACAGAGCGGCAGCCTTTCCTGGTACCAGGTGCGCGACCAGTTTCAGAGCTACATGCTCCACCAGGGAAAAAAATTCGTAAAGCGTTTCGACGCCAACACGTACCTCCGCATCATTGACATGTGGTCACGTTACGACGCTGCCCGTGAAGGCGACGCCGGAGACTATCAGGAACTCCTGAGCCGATGCAGGGAAGCGGGTCATCGCTTCCTGGTCTTCTCCATCGATTCCGATTTCTGCTTCTATCCTGAGGAACAGTCCGCACTCGTCCTGGAACTGGAAAAAGCCGGTCTCAGTCCTGTGCACATCACGGTTCACTCCGACCGCGGTCACGACTCCTTCCTCCTCGAGCCCGCACTTTACGCCCCTCACATTCACTACGCCCTGCGCGACTCCTGAGTCCCACGGGTCAGGACGAGCCACCCTGATAATGGGGTAACCGGGATCTTCCCCGGATGAGGCACAGGTTCCGGGCTGGGCAGGGAGAGCGGCCCGCTCCCGCACAGCGGAGGACTGGTCGATCAGATTGCGAAGAGCGCCCGCCTCTCCCCGGGGCGGAACTCATCGTGTTCATGAGCAATTGCCCGGATTGAGAGCCAACCTCCTGTCAGCTCTCCCACCAGGGCTCTCGATCCACGCATGAACGCCCCGGTATTGCATATCACGCGCCCTCCCCGCCTCCAGAGACCGGGGCGGTGAAAGTGCCCGAAGAACACAATGGACGCCTCCGGACGGACGCGTTCCGCAAAGGCACCGGCCGTGTCCGCAATTCCGAGCCACGTCTGCGCAATGGTCAGAAGGCGTCGGGGAGGCCAAAGTGCACCAAGTAAATAGTTACGTCCCCTCCCCCCGGGTCTGCGGGTGCCCGCAGGATGGAGAGCCCTGGTGAGGAGGCGAGCCGTCTCCCAGTGATGGGCGAGATCCGCCTCAGCGTCCTCCCGCTCCCTCACAAGCTGGAGAATCTCCTCCTTCCTCTTGAGGAACTCATGGCTCCAGGGAGCACCCCCAAGGCACATCACATGCCCGTGGGTCAGGAAGATCCGTCCCGCCGCCAGATCAAGCCACCCTCTCTCCGAAATTTCCGGGTCATGGTTCCCGGCCACAAACTGAGGCTCAGCTCCCTCCTCCTTACAGAGCGCACACAACTCATCAAGTTTCTCCTCCCCCGCGGCTCGCCACTCGCGGCAACTCTGCTCACAGGTATCACCATTGAAAATAACCGTGCGCGCCCCCGCGACCAAGGGGCGCAGGCTCTCCACCTCGACAATTCGAGAAGAGGGGTGGGCCAGATGCAGGTCGGATACTATCCGCACCGGTTCCTGAAATCCGGACATGCCTCCGCCACTCACGTGTTCCCGCCGGGCCGCATGCCCTCCCGTTGCCGCAGCACTTCAAAGAGGCACACCCCGGTCGCCACGCTCACATTCAGGCACTCCACCCGCCCCTTCATCGGGATCTGCACCAGGAAATCACACTTCTCTTCCGTCAGTCGGCGCAGTCCCGGGCCTTCCGCACCCATTACAATCCCCACCGGACCCTTGAGATCAACCTGGTAGAGACTTTGTCCACCCCGGTCCGATGTTCCGATCAGCCATATCCCCGCAGCTTTCAGTTCATCCATCGTCCGGGCCAGGTTCGTAACCCGCATGAAGGGCACGTGGTCGGCGGCTCCCACCGAAATCCGACGCACCACTTCCGTTATTCCAACCGCCCGATCCCTTGGCGCAATCACCAGGTCCACCCCCGCACCGTCCGCACTTCGCAGGATGGCACCCAGGTTGTGGGGGTCCTGAACTCCATCGAGAACAAGCACGAACGGACAGGCAGACTCGGAGAGAAAGTCCCCAAGATCACCTTCCGGAACCGCTCGGGAGGCTCCCCGTTCGGAAGTATGACGGTTCGGGCGTCCGCCGGAACTGGACTTCTTTCGGGACATGAGCGGTCGTCGGTAAGAAGCGGTCTGAGGCCGGTGGACAGCTATGTCCACCGGCTACTGTCCACCCCTCACTCTGCCTTCCGCCTCTAGGCGGTCTCTGCCTCCTGCGGCTCTTCCTCTTCCACCTGCGGCTCGGGTTCTTCCACCGTAAACTCGATATCAGTATCGCGGTGAGTATCGAAGCCCGTTCCCGCCGGGATGAGGTGTCCCATGATCACGTTCTCCTTGAAGCCCTTCAGGTAGTCGACCTTGCCGAGCGTGGCCGCATCGGTAAGCACCCGGGTGGTATCCTGGAAGGAAGCCGCCGAGATGAAGGACTCCGTCTCGAGGGAGGCCTTGGTAATCCCAAGAAGGACAGGCTCCGCTTCCGCCGGTTTTCCACCCTGCTCGATCATCTCCTCGTTCTCCTTCTTAAACGTCATCCGCTCCACCTGGTCACCCCAGAGGAAGCTCGTGTCGCCCGGATCACTTATCTTCACCTTGCGCAGCATCTGCCGGATGATGATCTCGATATGCTTGTCATTGATCTCCACGCCCTGGGCGCGGTAGACGGACTGCACTTCATTGACCAGGTGTTCCTGAAGCTCCTGCACTCCACAGGCCTCTAGAAGATCCTCCGGGGCAACCGGGCCCTCGGTGATCTGGTCACCCCGGGCCACCGTGTCGCCTTCCGCCACGATCATGTGCCGACCCATCGGAACAAGGTGATCGACTGATTCCCCGGTCTCTTCATCCGTCACGATGACCTTCTTCTTGCCCCGGACATTCGGACCGAAGGAAATCACCCCGTCGATCTTCGCAATCACGCAGGCATCCTTCGGACGCCGGGCTTCAAAAAGTTCAGCCACCCGCGGCAAACCACCGGTGATGTCCTTGGTCTTGGCTACTTTCCGCGGTGTCCGGGCCAGCTGCGTGCCGCCCGCGATCTTCTGCTTCTCCTTCACGGAAAGGTGGGCCCCGACCGGAATGGAGTAGCTGGCAAGCACCTCGCCGGAGCCCGCATCAACGATCACCACCTGCGGATGAAGATCTTCCTTGTGCTCCGTAACGGTCATGCCCTTCTTCCCAGTCTCCTTGTCGGTCTGGGTCTGCACCGTGATCCCAGGAATCATGTCCCGGAATTCCACAAGACCGGGCTTCTCCGTGATGATAGGCACACTGTGCGGGTCCCAGGTCGCTATCTGGTCGCCCTTACCCACCTCGGCCTCGTCCTTCACGGAAATGACCGAGCCGATCACGATCTTGTGCGACTCCAGTTCCAGTCCGTTCTTGTCACGGATCGAGATGCTTCCGTTTTTGTTGAGCACCACGAAGTTACCCTCCGTGTCCTCCACCACGCGCAGGTCCACGTAGTTCAGTACACCCTTGGCGCGAGCTTCGATGAAGGGCTGCTTGTTGACACCAACCGCCACTCCCCCGGAGTGGAAGGTCCGCATCGTAAGCTGCGTGCCTGGTTCACCAATCGACTGGGCCGCGATGATTCCCACCGCTTCCCCGATCTTGGTCATCCTCCCGGTAGCCAGGTTCAACCCGTAACAGAGCTGGCAGCATCCACGCTCTGACTCGCAGGTCAGGGCGGAACGAATCTTGAGGCGCTCGTGGCCGATGTCCTCAATCTGGTTGGCTTTTTCCTCCGTGATGAGCTCGTTGACGTCTACGATCACCTCTTCGGTGACCGGGTGAACCACCCGCTCACAAGACACGCGTCCGTAGATCCGCATGGCCAGGGAGGCCGACTCCTCATCACCGGAGTAGATGGCATGCACCTGCAGGCCCTGCACCGTTCCGCAATCTTTCTGCGTGACGATGACATCCTGCGAGACGTCCACCAGCTTCCGGGTCATATATCCGGAGTCCGCGGTCTTGAGCGCGGTGTCCGCCAATCCCTTCCGGGCCCCGTGGGTGGAGATGAAGTATTCGAGCACGGAGAGTCCCTCACGGAAATTCGAGGTAATCGGGCGCTCAATGATCTCGCCTGATGGCTTGGCCATCAGGCCGCGCATTCCAGAAAGCTGCTTGATCTGGTTCTTGTTTCCTCGAGCCCCGGAATCCACCATCATGAAGAGCGGGTTGGCCATTTCCTCGCCCTCGTTGAACTCCAGCTTGCGGAAAAGCACGTTGGCGATGCTGTCCGTGGCCTTGGTCCAGATGTCGACGACCTTCTGGTAGCGCTCACCGTCAGTGATAATTCCATTCCGGTAGTGCTTGGAGACCTTCTCGATCTCGGCGTAGGCCTTCTTGATCACCGACTCCTTCTCCTCCGGAATAACCATGTCCACGATTCCGATTGAACACCCGGAGCGGGTGGCTTCCTGAAAACCAAGATTCTTGAGCTTATCGAGCGTCTCGACCGTGCCCGCCTGAGCGGACACCTGATAGCAGCGCCAGATGATGTCGCTCATCTGCTTCTTGCCAATCGTCTGGTTTATGAAGCCCAGCCCTTCCGGCCAGATTTCGTTGAAACGGACCCGGCCCGGGGAGGTCACCAGCATCTTGCGATCCTTGTCACCATAGATGGTGTCCTTGCCATAATCGGGATTTCGCATACGAATCCACCCGTGGTAGCTCACCTTGCGGGCCGCCAGGGCGTATTCCACCTCGGTCGAGTTCTCAAACATCGGGATGGCATCATCTTCAGCCGGCCGGGAGTTGGGCCTCGTGTAGGTAAGATAATAGGTTCCCAGGATGATGTCCTGCGACGGCGTGGTGATCGGGCGGCCACTCGCCGGCGAAAAGATGTTGTTGGGGGCGAGCATGAGCTGCCGCGCTTCCATCTGGGCTTCTACCGAGAGCGGCACGTGCACGGCCATCTGGTCTCCATCGAAGTCCGCATTATATGCGGAGCAGGTCAGCGGATGCAGGCGGATCGCGGATCCCTCGATGAGAACCGGCTCAAACGCCTGAATCGAGAGGCGGTGGAGAGTGGGTGCCCGGTTCAGCATGACGGGATGTCCCCGGGTCACTTCCTCCAGAATATCCCAGACCTCGGTGGTCTTGCGATCGATCATTTTCTTGGCCGAGCGCACGGTGTGGCAATAGCCCAGTTCCTTGAGTCGGCGAATGATGAACGGTTCAAAAAGAGCCAGCGCCATCTTCTTGGGCAAACCACACTGGTGCAGCTTGAGCTCCGGGCCGATCACAATCACGGAACGGCCCGAGTAGTCTACCCGCTTGCCAAGCAGGTTCTGGCGGAAGCGACCTCCCTTGCCCTTGAGCATGTCGGAGAGCGACTTCAGGGGACGATTGCCCGCACCGGTCACGGCACGGCCGTGCCGGCCGTTATCGAAGAGAGCGTCAACCGCCTCCTGCAGCATACGCTTCTCGTTCCGGATGATAACCTCCGGAGTCTTGAGCTGAAGCAGGTTCTTGAGACGGTTGTTACGGTTGATCACCCGGCGATAGAGATCATTGAGGTCGGAGGTCGCGAAGCGGCCGCCTTCAAGCGGAACGAGGGGTCGTAGATCCGGAGGAATGACCGGCAGAACCGTCATGATCATCCACTCGGGGCGGGCAGTCGACCCCTTGAAGCCCTGCGCCAGCTTGAGACGCTTGGCCAGTTTCTTCCGGGTCTGCTTGGAACGGGTGTTCTCCACAGCTTCCTCCAGTTCCTCGATAATCTCATCAAGGTTACACTGGCTCAGGAGATCGCGAATGGCCTCCGCTCCCATGCCGGCCCGGAAGGTGTCCTCGCCGTAGTCCTCTTCCGCATCGCGGAGTTCCGACTCGGTGAGAAGCTGGCCCCGCTCGAGGGGCGTCTTGCCCGGGTCGGTCACCATGTAGTCCTCGTAGTAAATTACCCGCTCAAGGTGCCGGGCACTCATGTCCAGCATGAGGCCGATCCGGCTGGGCATGCATTTGTAAAACCAGATATGGGTTACCGGAACAGCCAGCTCGATGTGTCCCATGCGCTCACGACGCACCCGGGAGAGAGTGACTTCCACCCCACAGCGATCGCAGATGACACCCTTATGCTTGATCCGCTTGTATTTTCCACAGGCACACTCCCAGTCGCGGGTCGGTCCGAAGATCCGCTCACAGAAGAGTCCTCCCTTCTCGGGCTTGAAGGTCCGGTAGTTGATAGTCTCCGGGTTCTTCACCTCGCCGCGGCTCCAGGACCGGATCACATCCGGAGAGGAGACCGTGATCGACACCTGGTCAAAAGCTTCCGGCTTTTCATCGACTCCGTAGAGTTCACGCAAGTTCGTTTCAACACTCATGATTTCGTAAAGTTGTCGGATTAGGTCAGGGCTTCAGGTTAGATGGTCAGGTCGTCGAGATTGAAGTCGCCGCCCTCAGTCACTTCGGCGCCCCGGCGACCCGGTCGCACATCAAGTCCGAGAGACTGCATTTCCTTGATCAGGACGTTGAAGGATTCCGGCGTGCCGGCTTCCAGGGTGTTGTCGCCCTTCACGATCGCCTCGTAAATCCTGGTTCGTCCCTGCACGTCGTCGGACTTGACGGTGAGGAGTTCCTGGAGGGTGTAGGCGGCTCCATAGGCCTCGAGTGCCCAGACCTCCATCTCCCCGAAGCGCTGCCCTCCATACTGCGCCTTGCCCCCCAGCGGTTGCTGGGTCACCAGGCTGTAGGGACCAACTGCACGGGCATGGATCTTGTCGGCCACGAGGTGCCCGAGTTTCAGCATGTAAATCTGACCCACCACCACCGGCTGGTGGAAGGCTTCTCCAGTCCGGCCATCGAAGAGGGTGCTCTTCCCCCCGGTGGATCCATCCTTGCCGTCGCCGATCCAGGTGAAGCCCTCGACCTTCTTGGCCTCCGACATGTATTCCCAGATCGTCTCCTCCGGAATCCCATCGAAAATCGGGGTCGCCACCGTAAATCCAAGCGCCTTGGCGGCCACACCCAGATGAGTCTCGAGAACCTGTCCCACATTCATCCGGGAGGGCACCCCGAGCGGGTTCAGGCAAATGTCGACCGGTGTTCCGTCATCGAGATAGGGCATGTCCATTTCGGGCACGATCACCGCGACCACACCCTTGTTCCCGTGGCGTCCGGCCATCTTGTCTCCAACCGAAAGCTTCCGCTTGGCACTCACGAAGACCTTCACTTCCTTGATCACGCCGGGGTCGATCTCATCCCCGCTCTCGATCTGGTCGAGGCGGCGCTCCCGGTCCGCGTCCAGCTCACCAAAGCGACCTTCAAAGGAACTGATGATCTCAAGAATCTTGTTCCGGATCGGGCTGGGGTCGATTTCGATGTGATCATAGACTGCCGCCAGCTTGCGCAGGAGGGTCTTGGTAATCTTGCGGTTCGCCGGAATGATGATCTCACCACTCTGGGCGTTCACCACGTCGAGGGGGATCTTTTCCCCGAGAAGAATGTCGGACAGCTTCTCGGTCAGTTGATCGGTCAGCTGGTCCTTCTTCTTCTTGTAGTCATCGTTGATCCTCTTGAGCTGCTTCTTCATCTCGGCCGGATTAACATCCTCCGACCTGCGCCGGGCGACCCCATGGGTGGAAATCCGGATATCCTGCACGATACCCGTGCACCCGGAAGGCACCCGCAGGGAGGTATCCTTCACGTCAGCTGCTTTCTCACCGAAGATGGCGCGCAGGAGGCGTTCCTCCGGGGCCAGCTCCGTTTCACTCTTGGGCGTGATCTTACCCACCAGGATGTCGCCGGGCCTCACTTCTGCTCCGACGCGTACGATACCGTCGTGATCGAGGTTCTTGAGGGCCTCTTCCCCGACATTGGGGATATCACGGGTGATCTCCTCGGGCCCGAGCTTGGTGTCGCGGGCCGCCACTTCAAACTCGCTGATGTGAATGGAGGTGTAGACATCCTGCTTCACAAGGCGTTCCGAGATCACGATCGCGTCCTCGAAGTTGTAGCCATTCCACGGCATGAAGGCCACCAGCACATTGCGGCCAAGAGCGAGCTCGCCGTCCTCGGTGTTCGGACCGTCGGCGATGATCTGGCCATTCTTGATCTTTTCCCCGGAACGCACCAGAGGTTTCTGGTTGATGCATGTTCCTGCGTTGGAGCGCATGAACTTGCGGAGCGGGTAGACGAAAATCCCCTTATCCGGCTTGGTCTTGACGGACTCGGGATCACTCAGGAACCGCTCATCAGAGACGGGCAGAGCCCCGTCCTTGGTCGTCACGATGAATTCCGCGGTTGCGGCGGCCACCACCCCATCGGCCTCGGAAACAACCACCGAACGCGAGTCGCGAGCGGCCTTCTCCTCCAGGCCGGTCCCCACGAAGGGGGCCTCCGAGACGAGCAGGGGCACACCCTGCCGCTGCATGTTCGATCCCATGAGTGCACGGTTGGCGTCATCGTGCTCAAGGAAGGGAATCATTCCCGCCGCTACCGAGACGAGCTGCTTGGGCGAAACGTCCATGTAATCCACTTTCTCCGGATCCATCTCAAGGAACTCACCGCGCTCACGAGCCGTCACGCGCTCGTTGACAAACGTCCCGTCCTTGTTGATCGGGTTGTTGGCCTGCGCGATGATGAAGGTTTCTTCCTGGTCGGCTGTTACATACTCAATCTGGTTGCTGACCTTACCCTTCTTTACCTTCCGGTAGGGTGTCTCGATGAATCCAAACTCATTGATGCGCGCGTAAGTACACATCGAGTTGATCAGGCCAATATTCGGACCCTCCGGGGTCTCGATGGGGCAAATCCGTCCGTAGTGGGAAGGGTGCACGTCCCGCACCTCGAATCCGGCCCGGTCACGGTTGAGACCGCCTGGCCCAAGAGCCGACAGGCGGCGCTTGTGAGTGAGTTCCGCCAGCGGGTTGGTCTGGTCCATGAACTGGCTGAGCTGGCTTCGCCCGAAGAAGTCACGCACCACTGCACTGAGGGCCTTCGGGTTAATGAGCTTCTGCGGGGTCATGCCCTCGATATTCACATCGAAGAGAGTCATGCGCTCCTTGACCAGCCGTTCCGTCCGGGCAAGGCCCACCCGGCACTGGTTGGCCAGCAGTTCGCCCACCGCCCGCACACGGCGGCTTCCCAGGTGATCGATATCATCAATTGTTCCGTCCCCCTTCTTGAGACGAAGAAGGTACTGCACCGCGGCGAGGAAATCCTTGGCCACCATGATGCGCTCTGATGAATCGACGTCGATCTTGAGCTTCTGGTTGATCTTGTAACGACCCACCCGGGTCAGATCATACTTCTTGGGGTCGAAGAAGAGGCGCTTGAGAAGGGCTCGCGCATTGGCGGCCGTCGGGGGATCTCCCGGGCGCAGTTTCTTGTAGATGTCCTTGAGGGCACTCTCCTCGTCCTCCGCAGGATCCTTGCGGAGCGACTTGAGGAGGATCTCGTCGTCGCGCGAGTCGATCACCTCGATCGTCTTGACTTTGAGGGCAAGAAGCTGGCGCACCACCCCGATGGTAAGCGGATCGTAGGCTCTGGCCACCACGAGGTCCCCATCCTTGATATCCTCGAAGAGAACCATGGGACTGAGCTCCTCCTCGTCCATGGACTCACTGAGCTTGAGTTTCTTAATCTTGTAAAACTGCTCGATGAGATCCCGCTCGCTCGGGTAGCCGAGGGCCCGCAGGAAGGTCGTGGCCAGGAACTTGCGGCGACGGCGACGACGATCGAGGTAGACGTAAAGCAGGTCGTTGGTGTCGAACTGCACTTCCAGCCAGGACCCGCGGTCCGGGATGATCCGGAAGGAGTGAAGGATCTTGCCGTTCAGGTGAATGGACTTCTCGAAACAGATCCCGGGAGAACGGTGCAGCTGGGATACGATTACCCGCTCCGCCCCGTTGATGACGAAGGTGCCGCGGCGCGTCATCATGGGCAGCTCCCCCATGTAGACACGCTCCTTCTTGGTACCGGTCTCGTCCTTCAATTTAAAGGTCACATAGAGAGCCGCGCTGAAGGTCTCTCCGCTACGCAATGCATCGAGCGCCGTGATCTTGGGCTCCTCGATGTCGTAGGCGATGAAATCCAGCTCGATGGTCTCATCATAGCTCGTGATGGGGAAGACCTCCTTGAACACGGCTTGCAGGCCGGTCTCGGTGCGCTGGGACGGAGCAATTTCCTGTTGCAGAAAATCTTCGTAGGATTTGCTCTGAACCTCGATGAGGTTGGGCGGCTCAATAACTTCTTCGATGTTTCCGAAGTAACGGCGGTCAGCCATGGTCGTCTCTCTTTTAGTGGAATTGGCGCCACCCGGGGGGATGGCGATTTGCTGGATTCAGGGCGGAACTTGTTTCCCTTCCCGCCCGGCGAGGGCGGGAAAAGGAGCAATCCCTATGTCAACTTGTCCGGAGCGGCTGCTCCGACTTCAGGTCTCTCCGGGTGCCGGTAAAAACTGAAGTCGAACCAGGCGATCCCACCGGCTCCGCATGTCCGGAGCCGGCGGGAGAAAGCCGGTTACTTGAGTTCGACCGTGGCCCCAGCTTCTTCCAGCTTGGCCTTGGCCGCATCCGCATCGTCCTTCGAAGCACCCTCCAGCACGTTGACCGGGGCGCTCTCGACGAGCTTCTTGGCATCAGCGAGTCCCAGACCACTGGCAACTTCGCGCACGGCCTTGATGACCGCGATCTTGTTGCCTCCGGCGCTCTCGAGGGAAACGTCGAAGTTTGTCTTCTCTTCTGCCGCTTCCGCCTCTGCCGGGGCAGCGACTGCAACAGCAGCAGCAGGAGCGGCGGCGCTCACGCCCCACTCTTCTTCCAGTTTCTTGACCAGCTCGGAAGCTTCCAGAACGGTAAGCTTGCCGAGTTCTTCAGCGATTGTATTGATATCAGCCATTGTATTTGTCTTTCGGTGTCGTCGTTTACGGAGCTCCGTGTCGTTTCAGACCGCCAGCCGGCGATCCGACGAGGAACCATCTGTGTTACCAGCCTCCGCCGCTCACGCGGCCTCGGCTATCCATGGAAAGTTTAAGTAGTTAATCTGTTGGTGTGTGATTCGGGTTGGCGCATCTCCTCTTCTCTGATCACTCCTGCTCCGATTTCGCCTTCAACACCCGGGCGAGGGACGCACCAGGCTCGCTGAGCACGCGCGCCAGCATGGAAGCAGGCTGGTTGATCACCCCGAGGAGGGTGGCGAGGAGAACATCGCGCGGCGGAAGATCCGCCAGGGCGTTGATCTGCGGCTCGTCCAGAAGCTCTCCATCGAGCAGGCCGGCCTTGACCTCGGGCTTGTTGAATTCCTTTGCGAAGTTCTTCAATGCCTTGGCCGCAGCGCAGACGTCTTCCGCCCCGGTTACAAACGCGGTCTGTCCCTTCAGGACCTCTTCCAGTCCGCTGTGACCTGCCTCCTCCAGGGCCAGTTTCATGTGGCTGTTCTTGGCCACATGGCACTCGGCTCCTCCTTCCCGGAGGCGGCCCCGTAGCTCGTTGAACTCCGGAACGGTCATTCCGGTGTATTCGACCACGAGAACGAAGGGCGAGCCGTTCACACGATCGAGCAACTCATCAACAATGATCTTTTTTTCGGGATTCATGGTCTTAATCAGCAATCGCTGCGCTATTTTCCAGTTTCAGGCCCGGAAGCATGGTGGCGGTGAGGGTGATGTTCTCTATGTAGTTCCCCTTCGCCGAGGCGGGCTTGGCTTTTACCACACTGTCGATCAGGGACTCGGCGTTCTCCTGAAGCTGATCCTCGGAAAAGGAGGCCTTGCCAATCGCAGCCGAAATATTGGCATTTTTATCCAGCTTGAAATCGACCTTGCCGGCCTTGGCGGCCTTCACCGCGGTGGCCGTGTCGTCAGTCACCGTCCCGGTCTTCGGATTGGGCATCAGTCCACGCGGACCGAGCACGCGGGCGATCTTGCGGACTTCACTCATCGCATCGGGAGTGGCGATCGCAGCGTCAAAATCCGTAAAGCCCTCCTGCACCTTCTTGATAAGGTCTTCGTAACCCACGTGGTCCGCACCCGCATCTGTTGCGGCCTTGGCAGCGTCCCCCTGGGCGAATACCGCCACCCGGACGCTCTTACCCGTGCCATGCGGGAGGGTCACGCTTCCGCGCACCATCTGATCGCTTTTCTTGGGATCAACCCCCATCCGGAAGGAGATCGTCACGGTGGGATCGAATTTAGGAACGGGGAACTTCTTCAGGGTTCCTACCGCCTCCGCGAGGGCGTAGGGCCGGCTTTCCACCAGCTCTGCTGCCTGTTGGTATCGTTTACTTCGTTTTGCCATTGTCTTTTTGCAGTGCAAATGGACCGGGTCTGATCCTCCTGCGTTTACTGTTTTTTTGACCTGCGAACTGCTGAATCGGTTGTTTCGCCGTCCACAGATCTCAAGTGATTGAATTTCCGCGTTCTACATGCCCTCGATCTCAAGGCCCATCTGCATGGCCGTCCCGGCAAGGATCTTGGCGGCCCGCTCCGGATCGTCAGTGTTGAGATCAGGCATCTTGACCTTGACCACCTCCATGAGCTTCTCCTTGGAAATCTTGCCGACCTTCTCCTTGTTGGGCTCTCCTGAACCGGAGGCGATATTGGCTGCTTTCTTAAGGAGCACCGCCGCGGGTGGCTGCTTGGTCTCGAAGGAAAACGAGCTGTCTGCGTAGACCGTGATGATAGTGGGCAGCAGATCACCTGCCTGTTGCTGGGTGGCTGCATTGAAATCCTTGCAGAACTGCATGATATTCACACCAGCCTGTCCGAGGGCGGGACCTACCGGGGGGGAGGGATTGGCCTGCCCGGCCTGAATCTGGAGCTTGATGGTGCCTTTGACTTCTTTTGCCATGATGCAAATGGTTTAGAGATTGGGAAAACTGAGTTTGCGGTCCTTGCGGCTACTGCTTGCTTGGTAACTTGTGGGTTTCGATTTTCAGGGCTACGCCTGCTCGACCTGCCAGAATTCGAGTTCTACCGGGGTAGACCGTCCGAAGATCGTGACCGCAACGCGCAACTTGCCTTTCTCCTCGTCGATTTCCTCCACGATCCCGTTCTGACTTTCGAAGGGGCCATCGGCCACCTTGACGGTGTCACCAACTTCGAAACTGATGGCGGGACGCACGCTGTCTTCCCGCTCCTTGATCTGGGCGAGCATGCTGTCTACCTCGCGCTGCCGCATTGGAATGGGGCGATCCTTGGTACCGGCGAAGCCGATCACGCCTTCCATCTCCTTGATGAAGTACCAAGTGTCCTCAACCAGCCCATTGTCCTCGGTCAGGAGGCTCATGTTTACGATGATGTATCCCGGGTAGAACTTTTTCTTGGTCTCCGTCTTCTTGCCCCGCCGGATCTCGGAAACCATCTCGGTGGGAACGAGGACCTCGTAAATCTTGTCCTTGAGCTCCTCCCGCTCTGTCAGGGCACGGATACGCTTGGCTACCTTCTGCTCCTGGCCGGAGAGAACGTGCACGACGTACCACTGTTGGTTGGGCGGTGGGATAGTTGGCATGTGATGTCAGGATCAGCGGCCCAGTTGCGTCAGAAAATCTACTACCTCGCGGTGAATCAGGTCCCAGAGCCCCACGTAGGCTGCCAGGAGAAGCATGGCAACCAGGATGACGACCGTGGAGTCGACAAGCTCCTTGTACTTCTTGAAACCCTTGACCTTGGGATCCGGGTCCCAGGGCCAGGAGGCCTTTCGAAGCTCACCTTTGACCTCCCCGACGAAAGTGGAAATTCTCTTCAACATAGTGGCTTATTCCGGAAATGTAGTTGGCAGGACAGGCGAGACTCGAACTCACAACCCTCGGTTTTGGAGACCGATGCTCTACCAATTGAGCTACTGTCCTTTTGGCGCGTCAGGGGCACCCCGGCAAAGCCCGAGTGCCCCTTTGAAAAATCGTTTATAGTCTCGTGATAAACTGGAGCGTTTTTACTGGATGATCTTGGCGACCCGACCAGCACCCACGGTGCGACCACCCTCCCGGATGGCGAAGCGCATGGTCTCCTCCATCGCGATGGGAGTAATGAGGTTGATCTTCAGGGTCACATTGTCGCCGGGCATCACCATGTCCACCCCGTCCGGGAGATCGATGCTTCCGGTCACATCCGTCGTCCGGAAGTAGAACTGCGGGCGATAGTTGCTGAAGAAGGGCGTGTGGCGTCCTCCCTCGTCCTTGGACAGAACGTAGACCTCCGCCTCGAACACGGTGTGGGGATTCACCGAACCGGGCTTGGCAATCACCTGGCCCCGCAAGATCTCATCCTTCTTCACACCACGGATGAGCAGGCCAACATTGTCGCCCGCCCGCCCCTCGTCGAGGAGCTTGCGGAACATTTCGATGTCAGTCACCGTGGTCTTCTGGGTATCCTTGATTCCTACGATTTCCACTTCCTCCATCTTCTTGATGATTCCGCGCTCCACCCGGCCGGTGGCAACCGTGCCACGACCTTCAATGGAGAACACGTCCTCGACCGGCATCAGGAAATCCTTGTCGATCGGACGCTCGGGCTCGGGAATGTAGGAGTCGACCGCTTCCATGAGCTTCAAAATGGACTCCTTGTGTCCGTCGTCACCTTCCGTGGCCTTGAGGGCGGAACCCTTGACGATGGGAATATCGTCACCGGGGAATTCATACTGGCTGAGAAGTTCACGAATCTCCATCTCAACCAGTTCGAGAAGTTCCTCGTCATCAACCTGGTCCGTCTTGTTGAGATAGACGCAGATCGCGGGAACACCGACCTGACGGGCGAGCAGGATGTGCTCCCTGGTCTGGGGCATCGGTCCGTCTGCTGCGGAAACCACGAGAATGGCTCCGTCCATCTGAGCCGCACCAGTGATCATGTTCTTCACGTAGTCCGCGTGACCGGGACAATCAACGTGCGCATAATGGCGGTTTTCGGTCTCGTATTCGACGTGGGCGGTCGAAATGGTGATTCCGCGCTCCTTTTCCTCAGGCGCGGCATCGATTTCATCGTAAGCCTTGACGTCGCCGCCCCCCATTTTTTCCGCAAGGACCATGGTGATCGCTGCGGTGAGGGTAGTCTTGCCATGGTCGACGTGGCCGATCGTGCCGACGTTCACGTGAGGCTTGGTCCGTTCAAACTGTTCTTTGGCCATTTGATTGCTTGCTGTGGATCTTTCGTTCGCTTCGCTCAAAAGCTCATGGCGGGAATTGAACCCGCGACCTCGTCCTTACCAAGGACGCGCTCTACCCCTGAGCTACATGAGCGAGGTATGTTCGCTCGTCGCGACGTGTGGACAGTCCACCCCTGAGAGGAATGCATTCGTGCCCCGCAGAAGGAATTGACCAACGCCGCCAAAAGCGGGGCGGAAATTAACAAAGCCCACTACGCTGTCAAAAAAAAAGTCAGAGGGAAAGAAATTCGTTAAAAACCCACAAACCAAGGTATTCTCAGCCCTAGGAGCCCGCCGCAGACGAGTTCTCTTCCTCCCCGCGGGCTCCCTGATCACTCTCCGCCGGCGATTCCGGCTCTTCGGAGGGCTTCTCCGGGACAGGGAACAACTCGTCAACCCGGCGAACTTCCAACGCCCGGCCACTCTGCTCATCGATCCCCACAATCACCCCACAGAGGCGTACCGGCCCCTTCGCCACAGGAAATCGCGTGGGGAGCCCCGTCCGGAACCTCCAGACCACGGACGCAATTTCCCGGCCCAGGACGGACTCTGCCGGCCCACACATCCCCGCATCGGTAAGGAAAGCCGTTCCGCCCGGGAATATCTGCTCATCGGAGGTCTGGACGTGGGTGTGGGTCCCCACCACGAGAGAAACCCGCCCATCCAAGGCCCGGCCCATCGCAATTTTCTCACTGGTAGCCTCCGCATGAAAATCGAGCAGGATCACCTTTACTCCCTCTGCCCTCATGGCGTCCACCGCTGCTTCCACGGCCGCAAGCGGGCTCTCGAGGGGCGGGTTCATGAAAACGCGGCCCTGGGCGTTGAGCACCCCGACCTTTCCCTTCCCGGTCTCAAGAACCACGCTCCCCGCCCCCGGGGCCCCTTCCGGAAAGTTGATCGGCCGCAGGAGCCGTGGCTCAGTGGGGAAATAGTCCATGACCTCCCGCTGGTCCCAGACATGGTCCCCGGTCGTGATCACCGCCGCCCCAGCCCGGAGGAGATCAATCGCAATTTTAGAGGTGATTCCCCGCCCCCCGGCTGCGTTCTCTCCGTTTACCACGATGAAATCGAGATCCTCTTCCTCCTTCAGCTCCGGAAGACGGGTAATGACCGCCTTCCGCCCTGGCTCGCCCACCACGTCGCCCAAAAACAGGATTCTGATCATTCTGAGAAATCTATGATAGTGTTTGTTCAGCGGGAGAAAGCCCCCGGGAGTCAATCACGTCCCCGCCGACTGACAACAGGATTTACCGGATCACCATGTCCAAGCCTCTGCGGAAATCATCCCCCTTCTACCTGATTGGAGCACTCCTTCTCCTGGGCTTGATTTACAGCCTCCTGACCCGGCCGCCACAGAACGATCCCGCCCCGGAACTCCCTCCCCCCGATCCCAGGCTCGCCAGCCTCGGACAGCCTCCCGACTGGACTACGCTCTCCCGCTACGACGGCGTTCTCACCCGCCGCGAATTTGAAACCATCCTCCACGAAATCTACCTCCTCGGGGAAAACATCCACTTCACACTCACCGACGAGGAAATCCAGGTCTCCTCCCAGCTGGCGCCCCCCGGGGCAACCATCGCCTTCGCGACGCGGGCTCGGGCAAGGAAACCGCCCCGCTACTGGAGGCCCGCGAGGGAGCTTCCCCCTGCCCCTCCCGGCCAACCGCTCCACAGCCTCTCCATCGCCATCGATCCCGGTCATATTGGAGGGAAGTGGGCCCGGATGGAGGAGCGCTGGTATCAACTCGGCGAGACGACCCCGGTTACCGAAGGCGACATGACCCTGCTCACCGCAAGGCTCCTTGCTCCCCGCCTCGAGGAACTGGGCGCATCCGTGACCCTCGTTCGCAAAACCCCTGACCCTGTCACCAGGCTCCGGCCAGTGGATTTCGTCGAGTATGCCGCCGCCCTCTTTCCCGGGGCCCCCGAACACGAGATTCTCAAGCGGGCCGAGAGATTTTTCTACCGGACTGCCGAAATCCGCGCCCGCGCCACGCTCGTCAATGAAACGATCAGACCCGACCTTGTGCTCTGCCTCCATTTCAACGCCGAGAACTGGGGTAAGGACCCAACCGATCCCTCGCTCTCTCCTCGCAACCACTTCCACATGATCCTGCACGGGGCATACATGGATGGAGAAATCGCTCACGAGGACGAGCGCTGCGAGCTCTTGCACAAGATCTTTCAGCGCGTCCATCGGGAGGAGGCCGCCCTTGCGGCGGCCCTCGCCACTTCGTTCATGAAGGAATCCTCCCTTCCCGCCTACGACTACCGCGCTGGCAAGCCTGCCCGGCAGGTCGGCCCCGCCCTCTGGGCTCGCAACCTTCTCGCCAACCGTCTCTACCAGTGCCCCGTCCTCTTCTTTGAACCTTACGTCATGAACAACGCCGAGGTTCACGCCCGCGTCCAGGCAGGAGATTACACGGGCGAGCGGGAGGTCGCAGGCAGTCTGCGCAAGTCGATCTACCGGGAGTATGTCGATGCGGTGGTGGACGGGATGGCAACTTACTATGAAGCTCACCGGGAAGGCACGCAGCCCACCCCTCCCGGCAGGGAGGATCCAGCCTCGTCTCCTTCCCCGTCATCAGCACCTTCCCTTTCGTCCTTTTTAATCCCATGAACACTCTTCTCATTGCCGGCCATGGCTACCTCGGCCAGGAAGTGAGCCGCCAGGCCGGTGGTGCCGGCTGGCAGGTAACCGCTCTCTCACTGTCAGGCGACGACTTCGCCATTGCCTGCGACTTGTCCGCCCGTTCCGAGGTGGACAAGCTGAGGGCAAAGATTCCTGCCCCCCTTACTCTCGTTGCCTCCGCTTCCTCCGGCCGGGGGGGGGCCGATGCCTACCGCGCGGTCTTCCTCGATGGAACCCGACACCTTCTCGAAACCTTTCCGGACGCCCACCTGATCTTCGTTTCGAGCACCTCTGTCTACCACCAGCTCGACGGCTCAATGGTGACTGAGGCCTCTCCTACCGAACCTGATCGCGAGACAAGTCGCCTGCTTCTGGAGGCCGAGGAACAGGTCCTTTCAGCCCGGGGAACCGTCGCGCGCCTCGCTGGCATCTACGGACCGGCCCGCAGTGTTATCCTCCGACGCTTCCTCGAGGGGAGCGCTACAATAGAGGAGGACGGACGGCGTTTCCTCAACCAGATCCACCGTGATGACGCAGCCGCCGCCCTCCTTCACCTCGCTGCCAATCCCCGGGTTTCACGAGGCGAAGTCTACAACATCAGCGACTCCTCCCCCCTTCATCAGGGGGACTGCTACCAGGCTCTCGCAGCCCTTTTCGACCGTCCCCTTCCCCCCGTGGGTCCACGCCCCGAGAACCGCAAGCGCGCCTGGACCCACAAGAGAGTGAGCAACGAAAAGCTGCGAGAATCAGGCTGGCACCCACAATTCCCTTCCTTTATCGACGCAGCGGAGGAAATTGCCGCCAGCCTCGGGCACCGGGAGTAGCCGAAAACGGGACCACAAGGGCGCTAGGAACTGGTCACCAGGACATCATCGACAAACCAGCCCGGCCAGAAACTCGATCCACCGGGATCACTCACAAACCGGAATTCGATCTTGATGGTGTTCCCGAGAGCCTCCACCGGTACCGCGAAAATCTGATTCTCCCAGTTCGTGATGAAATTGTCGTAGGTAGCCAGCACCGCAATCTCGTTACCGGTGGCCGCATCGATCACGCGTACGGTGCAGGAATCCACCCCGGACTCGGTGTCGTGGTAGTGCCAGAAACTCAGCGTGGAAGGAGATCCGGCGGTCAGGTCGATTTCGGGCGACCGAAGCCAGATGTCCGCGCCGGCAACATAGTTCGCACCAAGGTCCGTGCCGAAGCAATTGCTGCCCCCGTGGGCGCCAGCCGGTCCGTTGGGATCAACCGGGGTTCCCAATTCCCACACGGTAGTGGCACCGGCAACCGAATCCGACCCGGTCGTCCACCCCGCCGCGCCGGTTTCAAAATCCTCGTTGACCAGTTCCCGGGGAACAATTTCCGCCCGTATGCGATAGAGCACCCGTCTGTCAGCCGGTCGCGGGACGGAGACCGAAGTGCTCCCCACCGCGTCAAACCCCGCCACGACTTCAAACTGCTCGCCATCGTTGGAACTCTCTACCGTATAAACCGCGCCCGGCCCGAAGTCTTCCCATGCCAATTCCACAGTGGTGCTCGTGCTCCGCACCTCGGTCAGGTTGAAGAGCTTCTGCCCTGCAGCTCCCTCCACCGTCATGCCATATTTATTCTGGATATAATAACCGAGGGCATTGCGTTCGGACTCATTAAGAACCTGCCGGAAAATGATCACTTCGGCCAGGTTTCCGGTAAACCCCTCGGTAAAGGGGTCCAGACGGGAACCAAGCTGAAGTTGGCCAACCCCGATATTCAAAGTCACTTCGTGGGGTGCCCCGGGCACACCATCGAGATAGAACTGGTCAGTGGTGCCATCATACGTCGAGAGGGCGACGTAGCCGGTGTTGAGCGAGGTCGAGTTAAAGGCATTGTGGCCAGCACACCAGTAATGGTTGCTTAACTCCCCGACATTGCCGGTCCGGGAAACGGAGTGGCCGTAGGCTTGATTGCAGGAGGCATTGCCGATCTGCACGGTGTGCTGGTAATTCTGTCCCGTCGTCCCCGTCGTTTCCCAGACAGTGACCATCGTGAGATTGTCCGCGCCGGAAATCCCGGTCGAATTGCCGGTTATACTGGTGAGGGAGTCTCCCCCTTCACCTCCCACGAAGGACACCGATGGTCGTCCCGCCAGGTTGTCGGTGGCAGCCGTAAAACTGGGCGCGTTTGCAGCGTTCCCCTGGAGAGTAACCACGCCGAGGGACCCCTTATCATCCCAGCGCACGACGGGCAGCCCGTCTGCCGCTGGAATGGTGCCGTCAACATCCTGCCAGATGGTGGCAGGATCACTCGCATCAAACCAGACTGCCAGATTGGGATGGTCAGCCTGCGGCTCACCGGTAGCGAGGTTCACTCCTCCCGAGGGCAGTGGATCGGGCGGCAGGACCGGCGGCTCGACTTCGCCATCAATCTCGTATTTAGCGATCAGGTGATCGGTAAGGGCTGTGCGTTCCTCCTCAGTAAGGACCACCCCAAAGACGATCACTTCGGCCAGATCTCCGGTAAAGCCTTCGGTGAACGGACTGAGCCGGGACCCAATCTGTAGCTGGTCGGTTCCCAGGTTGACCGCGATGGTTGTCTCGCCCGCAAAGGTCCCATTCACGTACCAGCGGTCCACCGTCCCGTCATAGGACGAAACCGCAACGCTGGAACTCAGCAACTGGGATCTTGCACTGCTGTCAAAGCCCGGGCACCAGTAGTGGTTTCCCACCTCACCCGCATTGCCACCCCGCGACACGGAGTGTCCATAGGCCTGATTGCAGGCTGCATTGCCCATGTGAAAGGTATGTTGAAAGTTCTGGCTGGTGAAGCCCGAGGTTTTCCAGACCGTGACAACCGTCAGGGAGGCCGCGCCCGAGAGTCCTGTTGAATTCCCGGAGGTCGAGGTGAGGGCATCGCCCCCGCTACCTCCCCGGAAGCGCACCGCCGGTTGATTATTCAAGCTGCCGACCGAGGAAGAGAAGGTGGGCGCATTGCCCGCAGTGCTCTGAACCACCGCGATTCCGCTGAGGCTCTTGTCCTCCCAACGAGCCACCGGGAGGCCATCCGCCGCGGGGGTATTCCCATCAACATCCTGGAACAGGGTCGAAGCGTCGCCGGCATCAAGCCAGAGGCGCAGGTCCGCATCCGTCACGTCCGGTTTGCCGCTCACCAAATCAACAACCCCGGCGCTGGTGAAACCAGCTGAGATCAGACTAAGGACCAATGCCGGTGACAAACGTCTTACTATCTTTTTCATTCCTACTTGTTGGGTCTTGAGGTTATGCACCCCGTTCTGCTCTTGAGCCACGATGTGAATTAAGCATCGCGACTGAAGATTATTCGGAGTTCGTATTCCTCTCCAGCAAATAGCTCACCACTCACAGAGTCGTGAATATCAATATTTTCCAGGACGGAAACCGGTCCGCCCCCTATTTGAAGATGCCAAGAAAGGGAACTGCCCCTCGCCACCCAAATTCAACGCCAGCGATACTTCCGAATCCCGTCCGCGATCGCCTGAGCGGCCGCCGTCTGGAAGGAACTCGTCACACAGCGCGCGCGCTCACTCGCATTGCTGATAAAACCGCACTCCACGAGCACCGCCGGGGACCGGGTCTTGACCAGCACCGTAAAGCGCGCGAAACGCACCCCACGGTTCTTCACCCGGCACTTGCGGACCAGTTCACGCTGAATGGACGATGCAAGCTGGCGGCCAGCCGAGCTGGCATAAAACGTTTCCGCTCCCCGCACCCACGAACTGCGGGTGGAATTGAAGTGAATGCTGACAAAAATGGAGTTGCGATAGCGATTTGCGATTGAAGCCCGGCGCGAAAGCGAAATGAAGGAGTCACTCCGCCGCGTCATCGCCACCCGGTAGCCGTGCCGCTTGAGGTAATACTCGAGCTTGTTGGCCACCCTCATGTTCAGGTAAGACTCCCGGATCCCTCCCTTGTAGGCTCCCCAGTCCTTGCCCCCGTGGCCCGCGTCCACCACCACCGTCTTGCCGCGACCAACGTTCGAAGTCGGATAGGAGCTCTTCGTGGGAGTCCCCGCTCGCAAGGTTCCTCCCGGAATCTTGAGCCGTTGGCCGATCTGGAGGTTCCGGTGGTCACGGATTCCATTGTAAGCCTTGAGCGCGTTGACCGACGTCTTGTATTTCCGCGCAAGGGCGTAGAGCGTATCCCCCTTACGGATGGTATGGGTCGCGCCAGAGACGATGGTCCCCGTGAAAATCATCATCAGGGCCGTCGTCAGGGCGATGCTACTACGGGTGACGGAAAACATCAGGACAGCAGAACCCAAGCAAACCCTGTATTTTTAAAATAGTCAAATATTAATCAGATATTAAGCATTCTGGGCCTGAGGTCGGAGCACATCCTGTCCTAACTGCGGTCCTCACCTTCAGGGTCGAGCACTTCCTCCACCGCTTTACGGCGCTGCACGGAAAGCATGGGCCGGACCAACCCATAGACGAGATAGGCTGAGAACAAAACCGCGGGAAGAAGCCAGTAGTAGGCGATCATCGCCCCCACAAAGATAGTTCCCACTGCCAACAGGGGAACACTCGCCCGCGTGCTCCAGCCCACCTTCTTGAAGCTCGGGTAGCGGATATCGCTGATCATGAGGAAGGACAATCCGAGCATCGCGCCGGCGAGAACCCAGTTCCACGCTCCAAGTTGCTGGTCTTTACCTTGAAGATAGATGATCAGGAACGTGAGGGAGGCGATAAACCCAGCAGCCATCGGGATGGGAATACCCCGGAAGGTCTTGAGGTCTTCCTCCCCTCCCGCGGCCGCCAGGCAGTTGAACCGTGCCAGGCGAATCGCGCCGCAAAGCAGATAAATGAACGCGATGGCCCAGCCCACTCCCGGCTCCGCCCGCTGAAAGGCCTCCGGCAACTCCAGGTTCAGGAGGACCGCCTTGGAGCACAGCATGGCGGGTGCCATGCCGAAGGACACAAGATCCGCAAGAGAATCAAACTCCCGGCCGAAGTCCGACTCCTGCCCGCCCAGCCTGGCAAGGCGGCCATCCAGGAGGTCAAAGAGACAGGCTCCGAAGATGAGGAGCAGAGACGTCTCGTAATAATGCTTGGCATCCCCGAACTCGGGCATCTGCATGCCCTTGAATATCGTGAGCACCGCAAAGAATCCGCAGCACAGGTTCCCCGCCGTCATCAAATTCGGCAGAAGATAGATCCTAGGCTCCCTGTCGTCCTCCATGTCGCAATCATTATAGGGGGGGAATTCTCCCAACACAAACACTGGAAATCGTCCCCGGACAGGTCATTCTCTCCCCGTGAGTGAGACCGTCCACCTCAGCCCCGATCAACGTATGGCGGATGTTCTTACCCAGTTTCCGGGCGCGCGCCGGACCCTCTTCGCCGCCTACCACGTGGGTGGCTGCCAGTCCTGTGCCTACCGGGACGACGAGACGCTTGCCGAGGTCTGCAGCCGCAACGAGATTCCAGTGGAGGAAGCTATCGCAAAGCTCCTCGCCAGCCACCAGCGCGATCAGGCCATGCTTATCCGGCCCCTTGAGCTGAAGGGACGCCTCGAAAGGGGCGACCCCATCCTCCTCCTCGACATCCGCACCCGGGAGGAACACGAGTCCGTCTGCCTGCCAGGCTCCGGGTTCCTCAGTCAGGAATACCAGAACACGCTCTTCGGGGATCCTCCTGCCGGGGCCATCGTCCTCTACGACCACCGCGGACGTGACGTCCTCGACCGCTGCGCCTGGTTTCACGGCCACGGCTTGAAAAACACTTTCGCACTCGCGGGAGGCATCGATGCCTGGTCCCGGGAGGTCGACTCCGATGTCCAGCGCTACCGCCTGGAACTCGGGTAACTCCCCCGCCTCCGGAAGAACCTCTTGAGGCCCTGTGCCGAATCGGCAAGACTGCCTCCATGAACCGTCGCCGTTTCCTCGCCACATCCGGTGTCGCCACCGTCCTGGCCCCGGCCGCCGTCCCCGGGGAGAAGAGTGCCGGGGATACCCCTCGCAAACGCCCCTTCGACGGGGCCAACCGAATCGGGGTCTCTTCCTACTCCTTCTGGGGGTTCCGCCGCCAGGAATTGCGTTCCCTCCATACCAATCTCGAACACGCCGCCCGCATGGGCTTCGACGGCCTTGAAATCCTCCAGCGACAACTGGAGTCCACCGAGCGGGCCGCTCTCCAGAAAATCAAGCGCCACGCCTTTGTGCTCGGTCTCGACCTCATGGGCTATTCCACGCATCAGGGCTTTCTCTCTCCGGACAAGGAAAGACGCCGGAAGAACATCGACCATACGATCGATTGCCTTGAGCAGGCATACCAGCTCGGCATTCCCACCATGCGCGTGAACTCCGGGACTTGGGGAACCTCCCGGAACTTTGACGAGCTCATGAAGAAGCGCGGGATCGAGGAACCCATAGAGGGCTACACCGAGGAAGACGCCTACAAGTGGGTCATCGATGCCTACGAAACCCTGATCCCGGAGGCCGCCAAGCGCGGAGTCGTCATGGGACTCGAAAACCACTGGGGGCTGGGGGTGACTCCGGAGGGTGTCAAGAGGGTCGTTGGCGCAGTCGGTTCCGAGTGGCTCCGGGTCACTCTCGATACCGGCAACTTCCTTGAGGATCCCTACGACAGGCTGACCCAGCTCGCTCCCCAGACCGTTCTCATGCAGTGCAAGACCTACTTCGGTGGCGGACGCTGGTATACCCTCGATCTTGACTACGCCCGCATCGCCCGGATCATGAAACAAGCCGGATTCCAAGGCTACGTCTCACTCGAGTTCGAAGGCAAGGAGGACCCTCTTACCGCTATTCCCAAGTCCCTACAGCTTCTCAGCCGTCACTTCGGAGCTGATGTACAGCCAGCCCCTTCAAAGGAGTAACCCCGGCCCGGGCATCCTGCCCGAGCCCTGCGGTTGGCCCAGCACACTTCTCCTCCAACCCGGGCCCATGTCCGGCGCCACCCCTTTCCTCCCAGGAATCAGGAGAGTCATCAGACCAAGCACGAGACCAAGCGCGGTCGCCCACCACTTCCATGACAATCCGGTCACCTGGTGAGGCTCCCTGCCGAACTCACGCGCTACGAACTCCTCGTAACCAAATTCCGGATTGGGCAGATCGAGTCCTTCATGAAGCGCACTCGCCTCCCAGGACCGTTTGCCCGGCGTGCCGCCCGACCGCTTCCTCCGCCCGTGCACGTCCCGTCCCGATCCGCAACCGGGACAGGACCCACCCACGGTTGCTTGCTCCCCGCACGTCGGACAAATGTAGAAGTCCGCTGGCACTCACATACGAAGTGACCGGCACCGCATCAGCGGGCCAGCCGGAAGACCCCCCCTGTCCACCTCAAGCCCCAGCCGGAAGACCAACGGCTGAGGCCCGCAGGCTGAACTTGATGGCACCCGGAGAACAGCTTCACTCTGGAAAGAGACCGCGTAGCCGGGGATGACACACGTTGGTGGACTAGTAGCGGTAATGTTCCGCCTTGTAGGGGCCCTCCACCGGGACATCAATGTAGTCAGCCTGTTCCTGGGTAAGCTCCGTGAGCTTGCAGCCGATCTTATCGAGATGCAACCGAGCCACTTCCTCGTCCAGCTTCTTCGGCAGCACCTCCACTCCCACCTCGCGATTCCCACGGTTCTCCCACAGGTCGATCTGGGCCAGGCATTGGTTGGCAAAGCTGTTCGACATCACGAAGCTCGGGTGCCCCGTGGCGCAGCCGAGATTAACCAACCGCCCCTCCGCCAGCATGTAGAGGGTATTTCCACCCGGGAACGTATACTTGTCGACCTGGGCCTTGATATTGGACCGCGTAATCCCCGGGAAATCGTTGAGCTTGTCCACTTCGATTTCATTGTCGAAATGTCCGATGTTACAGACGATGGCCTGATCCTTCATCTTCTCCATGTGCTCGACGCGGATGATTCTGAAGTTCCCTGTGGTCGTGACATAAATATCTCCCCAGCCAAGGGTATCCTCCACGGGGAGCACCCGGTAACCCTCCATCGCGGCCTGCAGGGCGCAGATGGGATCGACCTCCGTAACAACCACCTGCGCACCCTGACCCCGCAAGGCCTGGGCGCACCCCTTTCCAACGTCCCCGTAGCCGCAGACGACCGCGACCTTCCCCGAGATCATGACATCGGTTGCCCGCTTGATTCCGTCCACCAGCGATTCGCGGCAACCATAGAGGTTGTCGAACTTCGACTTGGTCACCGAGTCGTTCACATTGATTGCTGGGAAGAGGAGCTTTCCGTCGCGCTGCATCTGATAGAGGCGATGTACGCCCGTGGTGGTCTCTTCCGAGACGCCCACCAAATCCTTGACCCACTCATGGAAGACCCCCGGACGACTCAACTGAATCTTCTTGAGAAGATTCTTGATCACCTGCTCCTCATGACTTGCCGAGGGCGTGTCGACCCAGTCGCTGCCTTCCTCCATTTCGTAGCCCTTGTGAATGAGAAGAGTGGCATCCCCACCATCGTCAACCAGGAGCTGCGGTCCCTTGCCGTCAGGAAACTGCAGCGACTGCCAGGTGCACCACCAGTATTCCTCAAGAGTCTCTCCTTTCCATGCGAAGACAGGCGTTCCGCCGTCCGCGATGGCTGCTGCCGCGTGATCCTGGGTTGAAAATATGTTGCAGGAACACCAGCGCACGTCCGCTCCAAGGCTCTGCAGAGACTCGATCAGAACCGCGGTCTGGATCGTCATGTGAAGAGAACCCATCACCCGCACCCCGGCAAGTGGCTGCTGCGGTCCATACTTTTCCCGGACCGCCATCAGGCCGGGCATCTCGTGTTCCGCGATCTCAATTTCCTTACGGCCGAATTCGGCGAGGCCAAGGTCGGCCACTTTGTATGGGAGAACCTTCGGTTCTTCGATTACTGCACTCATTGTTGTTTATCAGGTTGAATGTTCAGCCCGGACCCCGGTCCAGGCGGGGATCGACTAGGAGGAAACCGCACTTTTCAGGTCTTCAACCTTATCCGTCACCTCCCAGGGAAGGGAGGCATCCTCCCTCCCAAAATGCCCGTAATTGGTAGTCGAACGGTAGATCGGCCGTAGCAGGTCGAGTTGCGCGACGATATCGGCCGGCTTGAAGGAGAAAACCTCACGCACCGCCTGCTCGATCTGCTCTTCACCCACCTCGTTCGAGCCGAAGGTCTCCACATTGATGCTCACCGGGTGGGGGTGCCCGATCGCATAAGCCACCTGCAACTCGCATTCGCGAGCCAGTCCCGCCGCTACAATGTTCTTTGCAACCCAGCGGCACATGTATGCGGCAGAGCGGTCCACCTTCGAAGGATCCTTGCCCGAAAAGGCACCACCCCCATGGCGTCCCATCCCGCCGTAGGTATCCACGATGATCTTGCGGCCGGTGAGGCCCGCGTCTCCTTCTGGTCCGCCCACCTCAAAGCGTCCGGTGGGGTTGATAAGAAACTCGGTTTCCTCTGTGAGCAACTCAGCCGGAAGAACCTTCTCGATGAGATCCTTTCTGAGGTGTTCCCGGATCTCCGGGGTCGAGATCTCCTTCGCATGCATGGTCGATACCACGACCGCGGTCACTCGCTTCGGCTTGTTGTCGACATACTCAATACTGACCTGGGTCTTGGAGTCCGGACGAAGCCAGGTGTGCACCCGGTCCTTCCGCAACCGCGTCATCTCCTGACCCAGCTTGTGCGCATAGAGAACAGGAGCGGGCATCAGCTCTGGCGTGTCGCTGGTTGCATAACCAAACATGATTCCCTGATCTCCCGCTCCCTGTTCAGCCGTCTCTTTTCCTTCGGCCGCGGCAGCGTCGACCCCCTGCTTGATGTCCGGCGACTGTTTGCCGAGCATGTTCAGGAGAAACGCCCCCTTCTCGAACTTGCAGGTGTAGCTGTAATCCGTCTCCGCCGCGTAGTCGGCATCATACCCGATTTCCCGGATGGCCTCCTGCACCACCTGCCCGTAGTCAAAGCTGGCACCGGTGGTAATTTCTCCGGCCAGACCAACTACATTGTCCTTCACGAAGGTTTCACAGGCTACCCGGCTCCCCACGTCCTGCGCGAGGCAAGCATCAAGGACAGCATCGGAAATGGTGTCGCAAACCTTGTCAGGATGGCCTTCCGTTACAGACTCGGAGGAGAAAATGAATGATTTCGGCATGAGGTGTCACGTTTTTGGCTAGAATGTATCTACAAATCGTGATTTGTTGATATGAGCTAAGCGCAGTTTGCGATGCCGTCAATCCTCAATTCCCTGAAATTACTGGCTGATCCGACCCGCCTGCGCCTTCTTCTCCTCCTCGCCGAGGAGGCCCTCAGCGTAGCGGAACTGCAGGAGATCCTCGGGATGGGGCAGTCCCGGATTTCCACCCAGCTCGCCCAACTCCGCAAGGCCCAGCTCGTCTCCGACCAGCGCTCCGGCAAGAACAACATCTACTCCGCCCGGCTCGACGCGGAACTTCTCGAGATCGCGCAAAAGGCAGGGGCGGAATTGACCGAGCGCAAAAAGGACCTCGCCTCCCTCCACCATATCCTGCGCAAGAGGAAGGACCGGGCCCGTAGCTACTTTGACGAGCTCGCCGGAAAATTCGGCCGCCACTACGTCCCCGGGCGCTCTTGGAAAGCGCTGGCCGAGGGGCTGCTCAAGGTTTGCAACTTCAAGGTCGTGGCCGATCTGGGTGCTGGCGAGGGAACGCTTTCGCAGCTCCTTGCCCAACGGGCCCAGCACGTCATCGCAGTGGACCACTCAAGCAAGATGGTGGACTTCGGCAAGAAGCTTGCCGAAGAGCACGGCCTGCCCAATCTCGAGTATCGCCTGGGAGACATCGAGGCTCCACCCATTGACGACTGTTCCGTCGATCTCGCCTTCCTCAGCCAGGCCCTGCATCATGCGACGTACCCCGGGAAAGCCCTGCGGGAAGCGCACCGCATCCTCAACCCCGGAGGTCGCCTCGTGATTCTTGACCTTCTCCAGCACTCCTTTGACAAGGCCCGGGAACTCTATGCCGACACCCACCTCGGCTTCGCCGAGGTCGAGATCGCAGACCTGCTGGAGAGCGCTGGTTTCCTCAACGTGGAAACCGCCATCGTGGATCGTGAGGATTCCCCTCCCCACTTTCAGACCCTGCTCGCGGTGGCGGAAAAGTAACCATCCCGACCCTACCGCCTGTCCGTAGCGATGGGTCCGATAAAGAGGTGACGATCCCCGCTTCAAGTGCCAACTTGCCAGTCCCTCACCTGCTTCCACCCATGTATTTTCCGCCTCAAGCAACAGCCTGCGTCGTTGTCCTCGCAGTCCTCTGCACAACCGCTGCACCCGTCCGTGCCGGGGATTGGCCACACTGGCGCGGACCAAACCGCAACGGAATCTCGGAAGAGCAACTTCCACCACAGGCCTCGAAGAACATCGGTGGCAAACGCGCCTGGACCGCCGAGGTAGGAACCGGGTTTTCCTCCATCGCGGTGGCGGGGGACCACCTCTTCACCAGCGGCCACCAAAAGGGTCAGGACACCCTGTATTGCCTCAAGGCCGGAGACGGCTCGGTGGTGTGGAAACACAGCTTTGAGGCAGACCTCGGGGACAAGTTCTACGAGGGCGGCCCCGGTGCCACGCCCACGATCGCGGATGGCCGGGTCTACCACGCGTCGAAATGGGGAGAACTCTTCTGCCTCGATGCCTCCACCGGGAAGGTTGTCTGGAAAAAACAGCTCCGCGATGAAACCGACGCCCGGGTGCCGACCTGGGGCTTCAACGGCTCGCCCACGGTGGTGGACGACACCATCTACCTCAACGTCGGATCGGCCGGGATGGCCCTGCAGAAGGATGACGGGGCGATTCTCTGGCAATCCGACAGGGGGAATCCCGGCTACTCTACTCCTCTCCTTCGCGACATCAACGGGGCCCCAACCCTTCTCCTCGCGAGTGGAAACTACTACCTCGCGGTGGATCCCGGAACAGGGAAACGCCTGTGGTCTCACCGTTGGGTCACCCGCTACGGAGTCAATGCAGCAGATCCAATCGTCGTGGGAAATCGGGTCTTCATCTCCTCCGGCTACAACAAGGGCTGCGCCCTCCTCGAGATCACCGGCCCGGAAGTGAAGACGGTCTGGAAATCCAAGGCCCTTCGCAACCAGTTCAGCGGGTCGGTCGTCCTCGACGGTTACCTCTACGGCATCGATGGCGACTCCAGCGGGCAAGCTTCCCTGAAATGTCTGGAGTGGAGTACCGGGGAGGAAAGGTGGAACTACCCGGAGAATGGCTTCGGTTCCCTTCTGGCCACCCGCAGCCACCTCCTTGTCCTGGATCACGAGGGAACTCTCCGGGTCGCTCCGGCCTCCCCCCGGGGCTTCTCTCCCACTTCAAGCGCCCGGATTCTGGATGGGCGCTGCTGGACCGCCCCGGTCCTCGCCAACCAGAGGCTCTACGCCCGAAATGCGAGCGGAACTCTGGTTTGCGTCACATGGTGAATTGTCTTGCATGGGGCTGTCCCACCCGCCCGTATACGCACCCCACTCTGCACTTAGATGAAACGTAGAACCTTTGCCCCCACGGCTGCTGCTGCCTGCCTGCTCAGCCAGTCCTCTCCCCTCCTCGCTGCCGCAAAAAAATCTGGCAGGAAGTACCGCACCGCCCTCCTCGGTTCCGGCTGGTGGGGTATGAACGTCCTGCGGGAAGCCATGGAATCCGGCACCGTGCAGGTCGTCGCCCTCAACGATGTCTTTGACGACGCCCTGGAAACATCGGCCGAGGAGGTGACCGACCTCTCCGGAGACAAACCCCGGCTCTACAAGGACTACCGCGAACTGCTGGAGAAGGAGAAGCCGGAGATCGTGATCATCGCCACCCCGGATCATTGGCACGCTCTGCAGACTATCGCAGCCGTCGAAGCCGGCGCGCATGTCTTTGTGGAGAAACCCACCGGACATACCATCCTCGAGAGCCAAGCCATGGTCCATGCCGCGCGGAAAGCGGGGACGACCATCCAGGTTGGCCTCCACCGGCGCATCGGCACCCACCACGTGTCCGGCATGAAGTTTCTCAAGAGCGGCAAGGTGGGAAAGGTAGGCATGGTTCGCATGTTTGTGTCGGGCCGCGGGGGCCAGGAGAAACCACGCCCCAATTCCGAGCCTCCCAAGGGCATGGACTGGGACATGTACTGCGGACCCGCCCCGCTTCGTCCCTTCAACAGCCGCATCCACCCCGGAGGATTTCGAAACTTCCTGGACTTTGCCAACGGCACTCTCGGCGACTGGGGCGTACACTGGCTCGATCAGGTCCTCTGGTGGACGGAGGAGAAATATCCGCGCCGGGTGTTCTCCACCGGCGGCCGACCCGTTCGCGGAGAACCGGTCTTCAACGAAAAGGAGCAGACCACCGACGCCCCCGACACCCAGATCGCGGTCTACGAGTTCGAATCCTTCACCGCGACCTGGGAGCACCGGCGCTACGCGGACAACCCCTCCGAAAAGCACAAGATCGGCTGCTACTTCTATGGCGAAAACGGAATCTTCCACATGGGCTGGCGGGACGGCTGGACCTTTTACCCGGCCAACCCCAAGGAACAGGTCATCCACGAGGACTCCCAACTCCAGGAACCGGATGGTCACAATCTCAAGCTCCTCTGGCAGGACTTCATCGACGCCATCGAAGGTCGCAAGGCCCCCGTTTGTGGCATCGAGTCGTCCCATCGCTCTTCCGTCCTACCCCTCCTCGGGATGATTTCCCTCAAGGTGGGCAGGAGCCTCGAGTGGGACGGTGCCACGGAGCAGATCGTCGGAGACGCCGATGCCAACAAGCTCCTCAAGCGGGACTACCGTGGTCCCTGGGTCTACCCCACAACCTGAACGTTCCGAACCTGTTCCCACCATCGCGGCATGGCCCGCTCCCCGGAAGAAATCTTTGCCGACATCGGGGGACAACCCAACAGTTGTTCCCTTCTGGAATACTGCGCCTGGGCGCGCCACCTCCGGGCCGTCCCTTCCTGCCGCCTCCTCGTCTTCGGAGTCGGCCGGGACTCCGTGGCCTGGCAGGAAGTCAACCGGGGCAACACCACCCTCTTCCTCGAAAACAACGAAGACTGGATTGCCAGGGTGAGGAGCGAGACCACCGAAGCGCATATTCGCTCCCTGGTTTATGCCCAGCCCTACGAGGACTGGGCTGCGGAGAAGTTCTCGGAAAAGGCCGTCCTGCCGCCAGAAATGGATGCCCCTCCCTTTGACGGGAGCTGGGACTGCGCCTTTGTGGATGCCCCGTGGGGACCAACCTTCGGCCGCCACCAGAGCACCCAAGCCGCGACCCTTGCCGTCAGGCCTGGAGGGCTGATCGCCATCCACGATTGCGAGCGGGAACGGGAACAGACTGTCTGCAGGGTTCTTCTCGATGGGAGGGGATTCTCCCTTCTGGAGGAAGTAGAGCGCCTCCGCATCTACAAGGCGCCCGCGTGAGTTCATCCACCCCCGTCCTCCCGCCCCTCCCCGGGAAGCAGCCTGGCCTTCATTCGCCAGCTGGCTCCCCGGTGAGATATCGGCTGATTCTTTTGGCTAGCGCTTATTCAGCAGGGGAACGATCTCGTCCCACCCCTTGCTCATCGCCAGTTCAATAGCGCTTCGGTTATTGTTGTTGTGCCGAAAGCGCAGGTTGGGGTTCGCCCCATGTTGCAAGAGCAACTTGATGGACGCGAGCAAAGGCTTGTTGCGCTCGTCCTGCCCCCGCTGAAGCAGGTTGACGGCATAATGAAGGGCGGTGGCCCCGTTGCGGGCCTTGAGATCGGGCTCCACCTTGAGGTCGGTAAGAATGAACTCCAGCATCTCAGGCTGCCTCCAGACCACTGCTTCGTGCGTGATGTAGCTGCCATTCCAGTTGGCTTTCATCTCGGCGCCATTGGCCATGAGAAACTTGGCAACATCGATATGAGGGGAACCCGCCACCACATTGAGAGGAGTCTTCATGAAACGGGATTGCGTGTTCACCCCGGCCCCATTCGCCAGCAGGAGTTTCACGATGTCCAGATGCCCAGCCGCACCCGCATAGCCGAGGGCGGTGTAGGAATTGCTGGAAGTCACGTCGGCCTTGACCCCGGATTTCAGCAGGGCCGCCACCTTGTCCCTGTCCCCGGCGCGTGCCGCAATGAGAAGGGCCTCCTCGGGATGATCTACCTTCCGGTATAGGCCCGAATACGACGCCTCGTTTCCTCCTCCCTGATTACCCGCAGTGGCGACAACCCGCAGTGAATCCTGCATGGGAATGAATTCTCCCTCCAGCGGTTTGGACAGGGCAATCTGGCCCTGCAGGTTCGCACCCACGGCCGGCAGCCAGCCATCTTCGTCCTCGGGAATTCCCGTGAAGTTGGCAGCCTGATTGTTCGGCGCATTATTGCTGACGAGGATATTGTCGATGTAGAGCCTCACGCCGCTCCCACTTTCAGTGATGGCCACGAGATGATGCATCTTTCCGTCCAGAACAGTGGTGTTGTTTCTCGCCCAGCGCCCTCCGACATACCCCATGTTCTCCGTGAGGTTGAAGCGGTGGATCCGCCAGTCTCCCCAGCCTCCATCGCCCAGAGACACAAGAGTCTGCCATCGCTTGTCGAATTTGTCCGCACTGAACCAGAGCGAGACCGTGATACTGCCACCCTCAGGCGTGTAGTCCGACGGTTTGCCCCCGAGGAGGACATACTGATTGTCTCCATTGAGATCCAGAGCCTGCCCGAACTGGCCCTTGCCAAATCCGGGCGAGTTCTTTCCTGTTCCGTGCCTCCCCTTGCCGCTGGCATCCTTGAGGTCTCCGTCAAAGGGCCAGTGCCCGATCAGCCCCTCGGACAGTTCTCCGGATGCTTTCGCCAATCCCTTCCCGCTATTCCAGAGGGTCACGACTTCATCATCGGTAATTGCTCTCCCCCAGATCTGGAGATTGTCGACCTTCCCGTCCCAGGCGCGGTCCTTGAAGAACCAGTTGGTCCGGGAGGTCTCGTGCTTCGCCTGCCGGTTGGTTTCCACGAAGCTTCCCGTGCCGCCGATCAGAACCTGAGGATCCAGAGTGAAGTCGCTGCTCTCCAGGTTGGTGTTGAGCCCCTGGATCGCAAGGACGTTCTTCCCTTCCTTGAAGGCACTGGCATACTCGGTGAGAGAAAAGAACTCCGCTCCGTTGGCCTCATGATTAGTGACTGTGGTTTCCCCCGTTTTCTCATCGACTGTCACGTTGCTGGAACTGAACAGACGTCGCCCGTTCGCATGGACGACGAATCCATCGTCATAGTTGATCAGCAACCCAAGGCCCTTGAGATCAGCCCCCTCGGGGATCTCAAATTCTCGCCTGATGAAAATGGACAGATAATTGTCCTGCATATCCTCAATGAGTGTTTCATCGTCACCATCGCTGTAGCCAAAGCCGGCCTTTCCGCTTTTCCAGCCCTCCTTCTTCGCATCGAAGGAGAGGCTGGTCCAGAGCGCGTCCTTTGGTTCCTTGCCGCCGTCGAGGTAGTGCCACTCCGCACCCTTGTCGATGGCAGTCTGGCTTTTACCGCCCGTGGATGATTTTAGCCTGAGGTCCGAGGTCCTTTCGAACAGCAGTTCCCCATTCCAGTCGTAAAACATACTGGCTACCTTCCCCTTGGAGATGCGCTTTATCTCAAACTGGTCTCCCCGATAGGTGATCCAGTCTCCATTTATCTGCGATGCCAGCCCGGCGTCCCCCTGGCCCAGCGCAGGCTGGGTCAGCGCGCACATCAAGAGCGCCGCGTTCCTGAACTTGCTTAGTGGTCGTGTGTTCATGAGTTTGTCTATGCATGCGTTTCTGTAGCCTTCCCGGCCGGGAGACCACTGATTGAGAGTTCTGCCCCCCTAAGCAACGTCCACGGATGTAACAAGCTTTTAAGCTGTCCACCCGGACAGCGGGCTTCACCCGGGAACATGGAGCTCATCGGCCTCAACTCGAGGAACCCACGGGCGGAACCCACGGGCACCTCAACCAGCTAATGCGCCAACCAAGCATAAAACGTGTCATGAATTATCATAAATCGGCAAAAAAAGTGAAGGGCGCAGCCGGGGTGGCAGCGAAGACTGCTCAGCATGGAGGGCTCTGCGCCGGCTTCCCGGTTTCAGCTCGAGGCAATTTCATTGAAGAGCCACGCACGGGCGAAGGCCCAGTCCCGGTTCACCGTTGCCAGGGAAACCCCGAGAGTTTCGGCAACCTCCTCTCCAGTCATCCCGATGAAATACCTCAACTTTACCAGTTCCGCCTTGCGAGGTTCCCGCTCTTCGAGGCGCTCGAGTGCCTCATGAACAGCCAGCAATTCGCCGTCATCGTGCTCACTCTCCAGTCGATCGACTTCACCGGCCTCCATTCGTTTCCAACCTCCTCCCCTGAAGGCAGCCTGCTTGCGACGGGCACAGTCCACCAGTATCCTCCTCATGGCTTCCGAGGCCGCCGAAAAAAAGTGGCGCCGGTTCTCAAATTGCTGGTCGCCAATCTTCATCCACGCCTCATGTACTAATGCGGTGGCCTGCAACGTATGACCCGCCCGTTCGTTGAGCATGCGGATCCTAGCCATGGTTTTCAATTCCTCGTAGACTGCAACCATAAGCTCGTCGTCGGAGGCCCGGTTCGCAGCCCGAGAGAGCAGCACCTGTGTAATCTCGCTCATCGTTCCCTCCCCTCATTTTGAGTAATCAGGTCTGCTGTTGGCGCATGCAGCATCCGGAGTTGAAAGCGATCAGCCCCCAGCTCTTCTTCACGAATGACCAGAACCTCGCCTGATGGAAGAAACCAGGCGAGAGGGGAAACGGAACCCCTGGTCGGATCAAAAGAAGCTACCTGCTCCCATTCCGTGGTCTCCCAGAGAAGAATCGGTTCACTGCCGATGGCAGTCGACACCAAGCGCTCCCCATCAGGGGAAAAGGAGAGCCTTCTCGTCACGAGGTTGTGCCCTTCCAGGCGAGCGATACCACGCCCTGAGGACACCTCACAAATCTCAATGACCGGCCTCTTCCTGACCGCATACGCGAGCGTTTCCCCGTCGGGAGATAGGCACAACCCCTGAATCCCCGCCTGATCACCGGTGTCCACCCGAAAGACCAACTTGCCGGTCACGAGGTCATGCACCCCGGCGACGTCCCACCCGTGCTTGATCGCCACCCTCGACCCGTCATGCGAAAACGAGCTGTGATCATGACTTCCGAATTGCCTGCGCGCGCCCTCAGGCAATTCCAGCCCGACCGAGGAGAGCAGGTCGAGGGATGGAACAGCATAACGATTCACCCGGACCTCACTGGATTCCGGCATTTCCATCGACACGACGAGTGTGTTGCTCCCTCCAAGATAGCAATACCAGAAATCCCGCGCATCCCGTGGCAGCTCCAACCGTCGCTCAACATCTCCTGTGAGCCGCCGCACCGTCACTTCCGCCGGCTTTCTCCCACCACAGATGAGAAGATCCGGCGAGATCCAGAATGCCTTCGATAGATTGTCGGTTTGAAATCCCCCCTCATCACTGGCCGAACCATGGAACGAAACCGTTCCATTCCGCACGGTAAGAGCTCCATTCCCATCCGGGGCCACAGCGAGGTGATTAAACGGTTTATCCAGGACGAGTGGCTTTTCTTTCTCCTCCAACCAGTCCTCAACCTTCCACATTAATACCCTGCGATCCTTACCCGCACTTATCAGGCGCCGGCCGTCCGGGGAAAAGCCAACAGACCACACTTCATCCCGGTGCCCCTGAAGATTCGCCGCTTCGCTCCAGTCGCCCGTCCACCACAGTTTGATGTTCTGGTCACCGCTGCCCGAGGCCAGCAGGCGCCCGTCAGGTGAAAAAGCGACTTTCGAGATGAATCCGGAATGCCCGGCGAGGCGGACATCGTTACCTTCCCCGGTCAAATCAAAGACGGAAACCCGCGGATCCTGGAACAGGCTCCCCGCGACCAGGCGACTTCCGTCCGGCGAGAAGGCAAGGGTTGTAACCCGTCCGGTCACGAGGGGCTTAATCGGAAAAGGCGTCCAATCGGGAACCCTGAGAATGACGATCCGCCCAAGTCCTCCGCCGATCGCCAGCAGTTTCCCATCCTTGGAAAACACGGAGGCACCTTCCTGGTCCAGCTGGGAGTAATTTCCCTCATTAAGTTTTTCCGAATGAACGATAGCACCAGAGCTCACCTCCACAATCTTCGCCTGTCCCTCGGTCGGAATGAAATAGGACACAAGGTGCCCTCCGGGGGACAGGGCCACGCCGGTTGGACGGCGCGAGCCCACATTCAAGGACCTGATTGGCGCCGTGGCAGGATTACTCCAGATCTTGATAAAGTAATCTCCGGAGGCTTCCTTTTTGTGAAGACCAGCGATCCGCGTTCCTTCCGGACTCGCCGCAAGAAACCCCCCGGAGGACTCCAGCCGGCTTTCCGCACTGTCTCTCGACATAAGGATGTCGGCGCGGTCACCCGCGAGGTCCCTCAACACGATCCGCCCATGATCTTCAAACGTGATGAGAGACTCTCCTTTCGTGTAAAACATCGCACTCAAAACCCGCTCGGAATACTCACCCACTGCTCCCGCAATCCTTGTCCGGGTCTGGTTCCAGAGATGGCGCCACTCCCAGCCCCGCAAATCCGGGACATTGCCATCAGGCTGATACAATCGCAGCAGCCGACTGGTCCTTCGAAGATCCTTCTGACGCTGGCTCTCAAAGGCCAGCAGCATGTCCGCGGCATAAGCGTGCCGGAGAGCCCTTTCGTGCTGGAGGAGAGCCTGCTCCTCTGCCGACTCGGCGCGCTGGGCCACCGCTTCCGAGTAGAGCCGCATATGCTGCTCAGCGCCCCTCGCCTGTTCCGCGATTCCAGCTGCCCGGTCAGACTTCCGGGCCTGACGCAGGCCGGAAAGTGCTACAAACACGAGGGCCAGAACGATCACACACCCGGCCAGCACCGCGGAGCGATTGCGGCGAAGATACTTCTGAAAGATATACCGGCGACTGGGAGGTCTCGCACTGATCGGCTGGCTGGCCTGCGACTTGCGGATGTCATTTACGAGGCCTACGACCGTCGCGTAGCGGGCCTCCGGCTCCCGCTCGAGAGCTTTCATTGCAATCCACTCCAAGTCGTTTCGAACAAGGCTATGCAGCTCCGTTCCGGATACGCCGCGCCGCCGCGCCAGTCCGGCACACTCCTTTTCTCCCAGCCGACGCAGAAGCGTCGAGGGCCTCATGATCTCCCCGCCCTCCCCCCTGTGTGCCCTGCTCTTCCCACTGGCATCCGTCGGGCTGCACTCTCCTTCCGGGGGGCTTCCTACCAGCAATTCGTAGAGAATCGCTCCCAGCGAATAGATATCGGCCCGCGTATCGATCGCCTCATCAAAGGAGAACTGCTCCGGAGCCATGTATGACGGAGTCCCAAGCAGCTCTCCCTTGGCGGTAATCGTCCCGGTAAACTGAAACTCCGATCTTTTCGTCGCCTGGGAGATGCCAAAATCGATCACCTTCGCTATGGGACCGGACGGGTCGTCCACGACCAGAATGTTGGATGGTTTGAGATCCCGGTGAATCGCCCCCTTCTGATGGGCATGATTGACGGCAAGGCAGACATTGACGAAGACCTCCAGACGTTCCCGGACCCCCAGCCCCCCCGCATCACAGAATTCCGTGACCGAGCGCCCCGTCACCAGCTCCATTGCGAAGAAGGGTCTCCCATCCTCCGTCATTCCAGCCTCGATCAGCTGTGCGATGTTGGGATGCTCCATCATCGCAAGCATCTGCTGCTCGGCCTTGAATCGCTTCAGGATTCTCACGGAATCCATCCCCAGCTTCAGGATCTTGAGAGCGACCTCCCGCACCACAGGCTCTGTTTGCCTCGCCCTCCAGACGACCCCGAAACCTCCTTCCCCAAGCCGGGACTCCAGGCGATAAGAGCCAATCTCGTCCCCGGCCTTCTGATCACTCCTCGCGATCTGGGTTATTTGCGTTTCGACACCGGCGAGGGCCTCCTGCCTGACGCGCACCTTCCCCGCGTCCATGAATCCCTCGGGCATGGAATCATGCGCTTCCAGAAGCCGCGTAAGCTCCTGTTTCTCAATGTCGTTCAGTTTTTCACGAGCACAAAGCTCCGCCCGCCACCTCTCCCGGGGCAGCCGCTGAAACCTCGCAAACTCAGACTCGATTACTTCCTTGAACAATTTCTAGGGCGAGCATTAGAGAGTAGTTCTCTGACCAGCACAAAAAAATCCGTTCGCCTTTTCGGATTAGAACTCTCTCAGGGGTGTTGCTCTTGGAGGCCGTCTCCTGAACACCGCAATTTAAAGGCTTTTCGCCCGGAAAAGAGTCCTTTATCCCCCACGCTCCGGGCCACATGACCGAATTGCAACGAATCCCGGGGGACGCGGCCTGAGGGCCTGCCAAGGAAGAACAATTCATCAAGAGGAAGAGCCACTCGGTCTCCGCTGCAGTAGGGAGGGCACAGGCCGGCACCTGGGGGCCCTTTACCGGCGGGGCTTCCGTTGGGAAACATCGATCCGGCGTCCAACTGCCGTGATTGCCTCATAAACGATTTGCTCTTTTCCGAGCACGACCTTGATCAGGTGATTGGTCGATTCGGCATGCGCCAGGAAAGGGCGCTTGCGCTTGATGCCAGATCCAATCCCCCGCGTCCTGGTTCCCCACGCGCCGTCCCCGATGTAAACCACGCCCCCGGCGTCATCGCGCTTCCCGGCAGTCAGGGGATGGGTTCTCTTGTAGGTGTGGTGGTCATTTTCAAACACCGCATCCACCCCATGCTCCTCAAAGAGCGGGCACCATGCCCTCTGGATCTCAACGGCGTCGCCCTTGACCCCTGTCCCCCAGGCCGGCCGGTGATAACAAACAAACTTGAAGGGGAAGATCTTGCGCTCCCCGAGCGTCTCGCGCAGCCAGGGCGTCTGGGGCGCCACATTCTGGGTGTGCCCCGAATCCAGGGCGATCACGGTCATGTAATCCCCGAAATCGACTGTAAACTTACTCCCCTCCTCCATCCCATGGAACAGACTGTAGAAGAAGGGGGCCTCCGACCGGGGAGGAGCGCTGGTGGGACGATAAGCCGCTCCCCGGACCTCGTGGTTTCCAATGACAGGAATCATCGGGATCATGTTCCCCTCGGGAGAGATTGCACACTCCGCCCATGACTCGATCCACTCCAACCAGCGATTCCCATCCACGCCATTGGCATAGGCGAGGTCGCCTCCGAGCAGTGCAAAGAGAGGGCCCTCCGTTCCCGCCCGGCGGTTCATGCCATCGAGCATCTCCCTTGTATGGAACATGTCACCACCTGTCACGAAGCTCATTCCCTCCGTGAACGTGGCTGGAGCGGTCTCAAAAAACCACCGGCCCACCACCTGCCCGCGCCGCAGGATCATGAACCCATAGCGCGAATCCGGGGAGAGGTTCTTCAGGTCCACCGAGTGTACCTTGTGGGTGGTGGTCCCAAAGGGACGGCTGGAGGGGCTCACGCTACTCCACCTCGAGTCTCCGACCTTCCGGTAGGCAAACAGAAACGCGCGCTCCGGGTTGAGAAGCTCCTCCAACGGAGGCACCTGATTCCAACGCGGCTCCGGGGGAAGCGCCCTGCAGTGATTCCAGACCGTGGCCCGATCGCAGAGCCGGAGGTCCTTTCCTTCATGTCGTAAGGTGACCCTTGGCCCGGGAACCTCGTTTCCTGAAGCTTCCGGAGCCCCCCGCAACAGGATCCCCAGCAACACCCTGCTCCCCGCGGCCCCGGCTGGAACCGGAAACTCAACAACCGCGCCACCGGGGGAGGATGTCCCGACTTGCGTTCCATCGAGGTAGACCTCCGTGGAGCTTCCCTTCGTACCCGCGACTGCAAGAACCGCTTTCCCTGCAAGGTCGGCTGGTAAAACGATCGCCCGGCGAAGGACCACCCAGCCCTGTTCGCTCCGGACAAAGGGCCCGGCGGAACTCTCCCAACCACCCCCAACCTCGCTCTCGCTCTCTATCCAGTGGACCGCCATTGTAGTGCAGGGGTCCTCGTGCCATTGACAAATGGGGCCGTGGGTGGCCCCCTCGCTGGAGAGGATCTGCACACTGGCTGCAAAAACGAGCAATCTTCTTTTCATGTTGAGATTCCGGGGCACCACTGACGGAGGGGACGCTTGCAGTCCTTACAAAACGAGCGAGGCTCTTCAATCACAACAGCAACGAAAAAGAACGGCAGCCCTCGCCCGGATTTTTGAAAGCCCAGCCATGCTTCTTCCTCTATCAGGCCGGGAATCGGTCTCGCTTCGACCCTCCGTGCTACTCCTCGCACTGGGGCTGGTCGCGTGCTCTTCCCGGACGCCCGGCCCGGAAAGTTCCCCTTCAGGCTCCACGTTGGAACAATCCACTGCCCACGCCGAGCTTCCCGGGCCGGTTCCACCCTTCCCCGATCGCGGGACAGGCAGGCTCGCCCTCCCCTACCATCCATCTGAGCAATCAGCCCGCATCCCTCTCCCGACATGCGTCCAGCGAGTCACCTCCAGGGGAATTAATCTCACCTTTCTTCTCTTTGATGCACGAAACCACCGCCTCTCGGTCGCAGACAAGGCCGCAGGCCCAGATACCGAGTGGCCAACCGCCAAAGCTGCGGCGACGGCCCATCGGGCTCTGGCGGCCATCAATGCCAGCTTCTTCACCGCGGAGGGCCAACCCCTCGGACTCGTAATTGAAGAAGGCAGACATATCGGCAGATGGAACTCCCAGTCTGCACTGACCTCTGGTGTCGTTTCCGTGGAAAACAATCCGCGCATCCTCCGGCGCCAGCACTGGCGGTCCTTCTCCCCGACCCGCCATCTCCTGCAAGCCGGCCCCTTCCTCGTCGAAAATGACAGTCTGGTCGACGGCCTCGACACCCAGCACTCCAGTCCGCGTTCCTTCCTCGTCTGGGATGGGCGTTCCGGCTGGGCGTTCGGTCATGCCGGCAAGGCCACGCTCTCTGCACTGGGCCGCGCCCTTGCGTCCCAGCCTCTCCCCGGGTTCAGCATCACCACCGCCCTCAATCTCGATGGGGGGCGCTCCAGTGACCTCTGGGTGTCGCCCCTCGTCCGGGGAGGTCCTCTCACCACGCGCAAGCACTGGAACAAACCGGTCCGCAACTACCTCCTGCTTCACCCCCACGGAGAGCCCTGAGCCCTCCCCCAGCCTCCCGCCCACCTGCTCCAAGGACTGCCATCTCGAACTATCAAGGGGGCAAAACCATCAAGAGTCGCCGTGAATAAAGTGTTCGCCAACTGTGAACATCTTCCCTCGAAATGTGTCAATAACTCTCCAGGGATTTCCCTGCGCTCCCCGGGCAATTTGGCAGAACCATTCCCCCAGTCCGCATGCATCCACTTCTAGCCTCCACCATGCTCATGATTTGCTTGGCCTGTTTCACCTCCTGTAGCTCGATCAAGGAAGAGGTGACCCGTGGCGACCTCGCCACCTTCAAGCTTCGCGACCTGACCCGCTTCGGCCAGCCGCATCTCGTGAAAGTGAGCCCCGGGGATATTGAGAAGCTTGATCGCTCCCAAATCACACCAGGCAGGACCGCCTCTCTCCGCTCCGGCCAATACGCCGCACCTCTTCACTTTCTCCCTCCCCGCCTTCCTGACGGGGCGATCCGCTTCGATGGCAGCCTCCTTCCCCCCAAGCAAGAAGGGTTGCCCTCTCTCCCCGGGCAATCGGGCTATCCGGCCGGTTTTCCGCAGAATTTCTCGATCGAGTAGTAGCTTGGAGTAGTCAGCCGGGCCGATCTCGGTTAAGCCGATCACCATGCTCAAGGCCGGAATCGTGGGACTCCCCAACGTGGGCAAGTCCACCCTCTTCAATGCCGTTACCCGCACGAGGAATGCGCAGGCGGAGAACTATCCCTTCTGCACGATCGATCCCAACGTCGGGGTAGTCACCGTTCCCGATGAACGACTGGAAATCCTTTCACAACTCTCCGGATCCAAGCAGATCATCCCTACTGCCATCGAGTTCGTCGATATCGCCGGCCTAGTCAAGGGAGCAAGCGAAGGGGCCGGCCTCGGCAACAAGTTTCTCGCGAACATTCGCGAGGTGGACGCCATCGTCCAGGTTGTCCGCTGCTTTGAGAATGGCGACATCATCCACGAACTCGGTTCCGTAGATCCTGTTCGCGACATCAACATCATCAACTCCGAACTGATTCTTGCCGACCTCGCTGCGGTAGAGAAACGGCGTGACAATCGGGCGAAGAAGGCCAAGGGAGGAGACAAGGAGGCGCAGAGGGAGCTCGCGCTCCTGGAAAAGCTGCATCCCCATCTCGAGGATGGAAAACCCGCCCTCACCCTCGAACTTTCCGGAGAAGAACAGCGACTGCTGCACGACTTCTTCCTCCTGACCTCCAAACGTACCATCTTCGCCTGCAACGTGGCCGAGGACGAACTGGCGGACGCGCTGGAGGAGCCCGGAAACCATCCTCTGGTGTCCACCGTCAGGAACCTCGCGGCTGAATCCCACGGTGCCGAGGTGGTCGTCATCTCGGCCCACATCGAAGAGGAACTGGTTTCCCTGAGCCCCGAGGAGAGCCAGGAATTCCTTGCTGACATGGGCGTTCCCGATTCCGGAGTCTCTACTCTGATCAAGGCCGTCTACGAGCTCCTCGGGCTTCGCACCTACCTAACTACCGGCGAAAAGGAAACACGTGCATGGACTATCGTTGCGGGGACCAAGGCCCCGGGAGCAGCCGGTGTCATTCACACCGACTTCGAACGCGGTTTTATCGCCGCTGATGTCTGCCACTTCCACGAGCTGACTGCGGCCGGCTCCCGGGCTGCTGCCCGCGACGCCGGCAAACTCCGTATCGAGGGAAAGGACTACGAGGTAAAGGACGGCGACGTGATCGAATTCAAGTTCAACGTCTGAAAGGAGAGCCCCTCCGCCCTTCCTGATCCGGGAAGCCTCCGCCGCACAGTCCCAGGAGACCTTGACCGGACCTTCCGTCTCCTTTCACGTCCCCTCCTCCACTCGGAGAGCAGATTTCCTCCCTGGGGCTCCCCGTCCGGCCTCCCTTTGTTCCCGTCGGCACTATCCGGTTTCGCCTGCCGGCCGGGGCGGGACGGCTTCGTTGGCCGCCGACCACCGGGGTTTAGCTCGAGATTCCCCACCAAAACCCAGGAAGAAACCCCCGGCCTGAACATATTGCAGCTCATTCCGCAGTAGGAGCAATGCACAGGCTTGCCGGGGACAGAGCGCAAGTGGTTGGTCAGGGCATCGCTGCCCAGAGTCCGCTTCGCAGACCTGTGCTTTGAACAGCGCATCCCGCGCAAAAGCGTTCCCCTCACCCGAAGCAACGCACCCCGAGGGATTCGATGAAGAATACGAGCTGGGCAACTCCCGGCTCAAACTCAACCACGGCATCGACATGTAGCGCCCGGCAAGGATTTTAAGGCGTTTACTCATGAATCGTCTCGGTAGAATTCGCACTCGATGGCCTGCAACACGGCGGCTTATTCCCTGCGCCACCCGGCATCCCAGTGTCGCAAGGTCACTTTTCCGTCAACGGACAGGCTCCCACTCCCTCCCTCTCTTACCATCAACTCCGTAAGGACCGGCCGCCCATCAAACTGCCAACTCGAGAAACCCCATAAAACTCAGTCCCTGTCAGGAATTCCTCTTTATTCCGTCCCGAATCGGCCTAGCTTCCGACCATGAATCGATTTCTGCTACTCGCCAGCAGTTTCGCCTGCCTCTCCCCGGTCGCGCTCGCGCAGGAAGCCAAGACAGAAAAGACAACTCCTGCCGCCAGCACGGCAGACACCTACAGGTCGGTTGTGCGTATCGAAGTCGCCACTCAGGTCGCCGATTACCGCACCCCCTGGAATACGGGGCGCTTCGGCGGCGGCACCGGTTCCGGCTTCATGATCGGCCCCAACCGGTTCCTCACCAATGCGCACGTGGTCTCCAACGCCCGCCGGATTCTCATCACCAGGCGCGGATCCGCTAAGAAACATCCTGCCCGCGTCCTTCACATCGCGCACGACTGCGACCTCGCTCTTCTCGAGGTGGAGGACGAATCCTCCTTCGAGGGGCTAACCTACCTTGAATTCGGCGGCGTTCCCGCCCTCGAGAGCCAGGTCCGCGCCATCGGTTACCCGGTCGGCGGCGACCGTATCTCGGTGACTCGCGGAGTGGTTTCCCGCATCGATTTTCGCCCCTATTCGCACTCCCGGGTCGACTCCCATCTGGTGGTCCAGATCGATGCCGCCATCAACCCCGGCAACTCCGGGGGCCCCGTCCTCCAGGACGGCAAGGTCGTCGGCGTGGCTTTCCAGGGACTGCGCCAGGCGGACAATACCGGTTACATGATTCCCACTCCGGTCATCAAACGCTTTCTGAAGGACATCGGGGACGGCAACTACGACAAATATGTGGACCTTGGGATCTCCGAGTTTCCTCTCTTCAACCCCGCCATGCGCAAGGCCCTCGATGTCCCCGAGAACGGCCTTGGTGTCATGGTGGCCTCCGTCCTCCCCACCGGCCCTTGCGATGGCGTGATGGAACCAGGAGATGTCCTTCTCTCCATCGATGGCAATCCCATCGATAATGCAGGCAATATCGAGGTCGAGGGTGAGAAGGTAGTCCTGCACGAAGTAGTCGAGCGCAAGTTCGCCGGCGATGAAGTTGATCTCGAATTCCTGAGAAAGGGTGAAAAGAAGGAAGTCACGATTACACTGAAGGCCTTTCCTCACTCACGCATCTACGCCGTTCGCTACGGCGAACGCCCCCGCTTTGTGTTCTTTGCGGGCCTCGTTTTCCAGCCTCTCGATTTCAACCTCTACTCCGCCTACGGTTTCGACAGCCCGCGCGTGCGGAAGATTTTCCAGAACTACGTCCGCGACGCCCTCTTCAAAAACCGCGAGGACGTGGTTGTCCTCACCCGGGTGGAGAGCGACCGCCTGACCTCATTCATTACCGGCTTCAATGGTACCGTCGTGGACGAGATCAACGGAATCAAGGTGAAGAACCTCCGTCACGCCCACGAGCTGCTCTACGCCGGGGATCAACCCGAGTTTATCACCATAAAGTGTAACGGAGTCGCACGACCCATCGTGATCCCGTCCGCCGAAGTCGAATCGGCCAATAAACGCATGATGCAGAAAAACGGCATCTTCCGCTCTCATTACCTCGGCAGCACCCAACCCTCTTCCTGATCTCGATCATGAGCTCGACCCACCCACTGTTCTCCTTCCTCTCCACAGCCCTTGTGCTGCTGGGGTTGTCCGCTCCTGCGGCCCCCGGGGCCCCCGGCACCGAGGTCAAGGGCCTCCTGCGTATCAACACCACCATCCAGAATTACAGTGTTTCCCAGCCCTGGGAATTAAACCGGCCACAACGCCGACGCGGTCTGGGAGCCGTCCTCGAAGACGGAAACATCCTCACCACCGGCGAGATGGCCGCCGACTCGTCCTACCTCGAATTCGAGTCTGCGGACGGTACCCACACCGTGCCCGCTGAGGTGATCGCGATTGACTACGAGGCCAACCTCGCCCTTCTGCAGCCGGAAAAGGGTGCGAACGCCGAATGGATCGGAAAACTAGGCACGCTCGGACTCGATGGCCCCGCCAAGATCGATGACAAGGTCGCCATCTGGCAACTGGAAGACAATGGCGATGCCATCCGCACGGAGGGCTCCATCCGCTCGGTCGACTTACTCTCCACCTTCGCAAGCGGGCACTATTTCCTCTCCTACGAGGTCAAGGCCTCCATGCAAAGTGCCTCCAGCAGCTACACCCTGCCCGTAACTCGTAATGGAAAACTCCTCGGTATCCTCACGAGCTACAATTCCAAGGACCAGATCAGCGACGTGGTGGCTCCCGACATCGTGAAACTCTTTCTCGAGGATGTGCGTGATGGCAAACACGAGGGCTTCCCCTCCCTTGGGGTCGCGACGGTGCTGACCGAGGATCCACAGTTCCGCAAGTGGCTCGGACTCACTGACGATCAGGGCGGCCTCTACGTGTCGAGAGTCCTTCCTGGAAGTGGAGCGGATGAGAGCGGCCTGAAGAAGGACGATGTAATCCTCAGCGTGGATGGCAAATCCATCGATCGCCGCGGATACTACGAGGATTCCACTTACGGCCGTCTATTCTGGAGCCATCTCGTGCGTGGATCAAGGCGGGTCGGCGAGAGGCTCCCCCTCGTGATCATGCGGGATGGGAAGGAAACCCGGCTGGAAGCCGTTCTCCGTCGCCCCCCCGAGCCACTCATTCCCAGCCACATGTACGACACCGCTCCCCCTTACCTCATCAAGGGTGGGTTCGTCTTTCAGGAGCTGAGTCGCCCCTATCTCGAGGCCTTCGGAAAGGAATGGCAGAGCCGGGGGCCGCTCGACCTCCTCGATGCACTCAACAATCCGGAGGATTACGAGGAGGAAGGCCGCAAGCGCCTCGTCTTCCTGAGCCGTGTCATCCGTACTCCGGCCACGATCGGATACGACCAGGTGAGCAACCTTATCGTAACCGAGGCCAATGGCCGGAAAATCACCGACATGAAGTCACTCGCCTCCGCCCTTGCTGAACCGAAAGATGGCCTTCACTCCATCCGGATTGACGATATTCCCTACGTTCTCTACCTCGACCCGGAGGCCAGCGACAAGGTGGACAAACTCCTCCTCCAACGCGGCCTTCCCACTCTCAGCCGTCTACCCTGACCAGGCCGGGTTACCAGCCCTGCTCCTCGACCGAGGCTCCAACTTGCCTTCTCCTTACCGGCTCAGCTCCTCCTGGGTCACGATCTGGATCCCGGCTGCATGAAGGACTGACTGGGCAAACTCGACGTCCTCCACGTGCAATGCCACCATGGTACGTCCTCCCGGGTGAGGAAGGAGCGTGTAGCCAAAGTCGAGGTTCGTTTCCGCCATCCGCAGTTCGTGCAGACACTTCTGGAATTCCGCCGCGGCATGCCGCAACGCCACGACCACCAGATCCGCACTGCTGTGCGGGATTCCCTTCTCGAGAAAGACCTGCTGCGTTAACTCCGGGTCACTGGTAACAATCCGTGCCACCGTCGCATCCCGCGAATCCTGCACACTGAAACCAAGCAGCTCCACTCTCGACTGGTGCAGGAGCTCGATCAAGGCCTCCAGTGATCCGGCCTCGTTCCGCAGAAAGACGGAGAACTGCCGGACCGGCGCACCCATCGGGACGGTGGCATCAGAGCGTTCCCCCATCACGTCCTGTTAGAGCATAGCGGGGACTTATCCTCAATCGCTATTGCACTCTTCCCGAAACTTTCGGAGCTCCCTGACCAGGCACTCTCCCCCTTTCACCTGCCAGGCCACTTCATAGTTGAAGACTTTCAGGAAATAAACCCGGCTCTCGTTCTTGTGGAAAGCAGGCCGCGCATCAAGGCTCAGCGTTTCGAGGAGAACGGCCTGTTCCACCCCGGCAAGCTTCGCCCAGGGCTCCTCAGCCGCTTCTGCTACCCGAACCGGCAACCTTTCCGGAGCTTCGGAGGACAGTCCGCCCTGCGCCTCCGTGAGACAGTCGGCATAGGGAAGATAAGGCTTCACGTCGAGCACGGCCGTACCATTCACCAGGTCAACGCCGGATAGAAGCAGAGCTGGAGAATCCCCGGTCTCCCGCTCAATCCCCATCAAACGGCAGGCCGACATCCCAATCCGATTGGGACGGAAAGGAGACCGTGTGGCAAAGACTCCCACCTTCTCGTTTCCGCCGAGCCGGGGCGGTCGAACAGTCAGGCCAGCTTCTTCCTCACCCACTCCATCGAACAGAAAAATCAGCCAGAGGTGGGAGAACTCTTCCAGTCCGCGTAGAGCCTCCTCCCTGCGGTAGTCGGCCTCCAGCACCAGACGCCCGCGGGCCGAGGGAGCCAACCCCGGCTGCCGCGGCACCCCGAATTTATCCTGGTAGGGGGTTTCCAGCCGACCTATCGGGCGGAGCATCGTCGATTCCATCACCATGCCGCCACGCTAGCGCGACCTTCTTCCCGAAGGCGAGCGAACTCCAAGCCCTGCCTCAGGCATTTCCAGCGGCATCCCCTGCAACGGCCCCGCATCACCGAGGCACACGTGCTACTTAAGCAGTTTCAACCTGATGTCCTTGAAATGAACAATCATTCCCGGATCGTGCAGCTGCAGCTGGATCATGCCGCTGTGAAGGCGCTTGGCCTCCGGCAGGTGCTCCACGAACTCGGCCGAGGGCTTTCCATTCAGGAAGAACTGGAACTTGTTGCCATTTACAATGATGTGCAGCTCGTTCCAGCCGCCCTTGTTGATATCCTTGGCCGTGACCGCTCCCTGAAGCGGCGTGATGGTGGGCTTGTCATCCTCTGCGATCACCAGGCTGTCGCCCCGGAAGCAGCGGTGCTCGCGGCGTCCCGGCGTATGGAAATCCCATGCCCCCAGGACCTTTCCTCCGATTCCCACATGCCCGATGTCCGCATGGTAACCCTCGAACTTACGTCGCCCCGTCTTGTCCTCGCGTGCCCGGATATTGACTCCACTGTTTCCCTTCCCGGGGAACCGATACAGAAACTTGAGTTCGAAATTGGCAATCTCCTTGTCCTTGCTGTAGGTGAGATACCCCCGCCCCTTGTCGCCCTCGCCCACGATCATTCCGTCCACCACGCTCCAGGCCTTCTTATCGAGGCTGGGCATTTCCTCCCATCCCTCAAGGGTCTTGCCGTCGAAGATGGCCTTGAAACCATCGTTCTTTTCATTGGCATCCTGGCCAGCGTGAAGCAGAGCCGGGCAGAAGATCACGACGAACGCGAGGAAACTGGACAACGTGTGGTGTAGCATGGTCCCCATATGAGATGCCTCCCGCTTCCCCGGGTCAAGAGCAAGAGGCCTGCATAACGCCATCGCAGGAGTGGTTACTCTTCGCACTGCTCCGGGAGGCCAAGACAAGACACCTGCCTGGCATCCCGCCCCCGGGGAATCGCCGTCATCTCCCCATTCTCCCCGGGGCCAGACGGGCTCCTCATGCCAGCTTGTCATTCACTGGCCCTCCGCTCCATCGGTTTGCCGTCCCCTCTGCGCCCGGGCCCGAAGATCAGGATGCCCCACCCTGCCAGAAAGGCGACCCCTCCAAGCGGAGTGATCGCACCCAGCTTACTGAAATCGGTCAGGGAGAGAGCATAGAGCGATCCCGAAAACAGGACAATCCCAGTCAGAAACGCAAGACAGGCTGCTCGCGAGGGAGCTGAGGAAAACCCCACTACGAGTAACGCTACCGCATGCGTGAGGTGATACAAGACAGCCGTCTCCCAAGTCTCAAGGCGCTCGTTCCTCACCAAGAGATCATGAAGCCCATGGGCACCAAAGGCCCCGAGGCCCACTCCTAGGAAACCGGCAATACCGGCAAATCGAATAACGGTGCTATGGTTCATTGTTCGGGCAGGGCGCTCCGGGAATCTACAACCCGGAGCAGGCTGAACAGCGCTCGCTGTCCTCCAGCCGGGCCACGAGGAAGAATCCATCCTAAAGGCCGCGCCAAGGTCCAGCACGGAAGCGATCATCGCAAAAAAAACGCCCGGCTCCTTCTTTCGAAGAAGCCGGGCAAATACCTGGCGACGACCTACTCTCGCGGGGCCTTTCGCCCAACTACCATCGGCGCGGCAGCGTTTCACTTCCGGGTTCGGAATGGGACCGGGTGGTTCCACTGCGCTCTGGTCACCAGAGGCCGGGCGTCGGGTAGATCTTTCATGCACCCAACACGCGGCCTCTAGCCACCATGATCAGGTCGCTCCCTGACATCCATGTGAAGAATTCGATCGTTCGTTCTGCCTCCGATCTCTGTATTTTGTCTGTCGTAGTCCTTGGAATTCCCGACTCTCGATCTCGAGAGAGAAGGAATCAAGCCTATCGGATGATTAGTACTGGTAAGCTAAATCCATTACTGAACTTACACTATCAGCCTATCAACGTGGTAGTCTACCACGATCCTCAGGGAGAATTTATCTTGGGAGGAGCTTGGCGCTTAGATGCTTTCAGCGCTTATCTCTTCCGCACTTAGCTACCCAGCAATGCCCTTGACAGAACAACTGGTACACCAGAGGTGCGTCACTTTCGGTCCTCTCGTACTAGAAAGTGAACCCCTCAATTCTCCTACGCCCACAGAGGATAGAGGACCGAACTGTCTCGCGACGTTCTGAACCCAGCTCGCGTGCCG
>Ga0163179_10000112_pt1 | contig 56671 bp, 34 predicted proteins | sample AtlANTMetagenome_FD_109643 | JGI IMG/M metagenome (GOLD analysis project Ga0163179, IMG submission 109643) | Marine eukaryotic phytoplankton communities from the Atlantic Ocean - Atlantic ANT 2 Metagenome | ecosystem: Environmental > Aquatic > Marine > Oceanic | place: North Atlantic Ocean... | reverse complement strand
TGCTTTTAACTACAAAGAAGGAGAAAGAGTAGCTCAATTAATACTAGAACAGTGTAATACTATAGAGTGGGTCAAGGTGGATGAATTAGACGACTCACAAAGATCAGATGGAGGTTTTGGTAGTACAGGCAGTTAAGACACTAACAGCTTCTATAGCTAGTTGTGGGTTGCTTATAGCATGGTTTAATACCGATATGTTAGTGTCCTATATAAAACTATTCCGATTAACCAAACTGACCTACTTAAAAGAATACGAGGATTTCTCCCTTGAATATCCAGACAGCAAAACGAATTTCTTAGAATTTTCGTATATGAAGGAGCCAACATTTATAAATAAATTAATTAGTTGTCCTTATTGTTTGTGTTTTTGGATATCTCTCATATGTTGTATTATAGCTACCAGTAATGTTTTATTAGCTTTTGTTTGCTATCCTTTGTCTTTAGTTATCTACTTAAGTTTTATTAAAGTTTTTTTAAAAAATGAATAAGTTACTACCTTTACAAGTTTGTACTGAATTTTCTTCTTTACTTTTGTCCAAGCCTTTGGTACTATTAGAAATACCGAGGCTGAAGAAAATCTTGGAGCTTTGCAGGACATCAAATAGGAGTTGCTGCGCCTCAGCGAAAGACTCGTTAAGGATGATAGCGGAGAAGGACATTTTAGACATCTTAAAATCTTTGGATAAAGAGTCTATTAAGAAAATAAAAGAAGAATTTGTAGACAAAGAGGAAAACTCAGGCTTAAACATTATATTTGAAAAGATTAGTAAAAATTTAATAATATGACATCTGATACAGATACAAAAAAGGTGCTGGACATTCATCGTAGGATGATTGATAAAACAGTAAGGGTAATGGAGGGTTCCTATACTTGGATCGGAAAAGTGATCGACGTAGTGGATGCTGAGAGTTTTCTGGTAAAAAGGAATAGAGACTCTGAACCTAAAAAAATTAACATGTTTGATATTAGGTCTTTATAATGTTAGCTCACAGCCCACACCAGAAAATAAATCCATCAGAATTAAATATGTTTGACCGTTTATTTTTTGAAGCCGAACTACCGAAGGCTGATCTCCCAGAAGAGATCAGAGACCAAGACATGTCTGAGTTAGAGTTTCAGACTAGCGACCTAAATCAAGAAATGGATGTCTGGTCTGTATCAACAGCAGGAGAGCTCTTTTATCACGAAGTAGAGAAGAATATAGTTGAAAGCAGCGAAAACTCTAAAAGCTTCATGGTAGAAGAAACCCCCATGGGGATCAAAAAAGTTGAAGACACGAAATCAGTGCATTTCTACCGAGTATTCGAGGGCGAAGAAAACGACTACTGGATATCTTTTGACGCATTATTCCACAAAGGCAAACTTGTCTTAGTCGACGTAAACGAGATAAATACGATAAACAAAGACGAAAGAGAAAAAGCAAGAGCTAGTGCCAACGAATTTATGCAGAAAGTAAAAGAAAGGCAAGAAAAGAAAACAAATATAATTATTAAGCCTTTTAAGTTTATAATTGGTCTATCTCTCGTTGTTCTTCATTTTGTAGGTAGCAGGCTTTCTAAATTTCATTCTGATCTATGATAGGTATAAGCGGAATAGCGGCTGCAGGTAAAGATCTATTTTGTAGACTCTTGCTGAAAGAAATTAAAGGCCAGAGGATAGCCTTAGCAGACCAACTTAAAGAAGAAATAAAGCCTTATATTGTTTCTAAGTATGGTATCGATGTTACGAACTGCTCAACAGAATCAAAGAACAAAGTAAGAGACTTTCTGGTTTTTTATGGAGGCCTTAAAAGATTTCAAACAGATGGAAAATATTGGACAGATGTAGCGCAAAAGAAAGTTGACTCATGTAAGAGCACTCCCATAGTTACAGACATAAGATACGATGATTATAAAAACGACGAGGTAAACTGGGTTAAAGGCAGGAATAAAGGTGTCCTTATACATATTAGGAAATACTGGGAAGTAGAGGGTCTATTTGAGATGCAAAGGCATTACTTTGACCCACCTAACGAAGATGAGAAAAGGAATGATCCAAATCTTAGGTCTAAAGCAGATTATCATATCGAATGGCCGCATCTAGAAAATCAAACAACCAAACAAATAGAAGATACTTTACGCCCCTTCGCAAAAGAGTTTGCTGAGTGGTATAATAAAAGGAACTGACAATGTTTTACGAAGCGTTAATTAAAAAATATGAAGCGGAGATCGAAGAGTCACTAGCGACACTTAGGGTCTATATGAACAAAAGTGTGGGTATAGGAGAACACTCTGATTTAATTACAGAACTGGATAAGTATGTAGTTAAGTTGGCAGCGGCAGAAGATAGCCTATCAACACTAAAGAGACATAAAGTCTCACTCGGTGTGACATCAACTGTGACAGAAAGTGGCGATAGTCTCGCAACTCACACATTAAATAGCTAAAAATAAAGGTTTTTGGCTTGGCACGGAAATTGCATTAAAGAAAACATGAGTACATTAACATTAGCAAATATGGGATTAAGAAACGTATCAAATCTTTTTGATTACGTAAACGATAGTTTTGAAAAAGACTATGACGATTGGCCAACCAACTTCAAAAATTGGGCATCGGAGAATAACACTCACTTTAACGAGACAGACGAAGGCTACGAGTTTTTTGTAGCCCTCCCCGGTCTAACAAAAGAACAAGTAGACGTATCTGTTTTAGATAACAGAGTCAAGATCGCAGCCAAAGGAAAATCAGCAACAAGAGAAGTTGAATACGACAAAACTTTTGCTGTACCCACAAAGGCAGACCCAGAAAGTTTGGAAGCTGAAATGGAAAACGGTATGCTGAGTATCACTATCAGTAAAAGGGAAAAGGAAAAAAACAGAACCATTAAGGTGAAATAGACAAATAGCTACCATCTAGCTTCTATGAGCCGCCTCAGGGCGGCTCTATTTTTTTATTGACAAACAACCAAGTATCAAGTATACTTATTAAAGTATGATTCAGTTTTACAAAGCAAATGCGAAAGTGACAGGAACAGCTTGCTCGTTCTCTGTGAACCCCAAAGACAAATCCGTTTACGCTAGCTTAATTAAGCAAAAGAGCTGGGACGCTAACTCAAAGACAGGCAGATTCGACACGGAAAATAAATGTATCACCAAACTTAATGTCATGGAGTTGGGAGCTATTATTAATGCTATCGAAACAAAAACAGACTGGTCAGCGTACCACGGCACCCAAACAAGAGCCACTAAAATGAATTTTTCACCTTATTCTCAAGGAGATAATCACGGCTATAACTTTAGAGTCACCGCTGACTCCAAGGAAGATTCAGAAAATAAAGCTACATTTTCTATGGGTTTTAGGTACGGAGAAGCAGAAGCCCTTAAGCAATATTTTGTTTTTTCAATGCATTCGATATTCAACAATTCCTTAGAGGAAGCTCAAGCTGCAGTAGGAAACAATAAAAAGGGTAACTATTCTAAGAATACTCCTCCGACCCCTCAGGCAAAAAAAGAAGAGGTGGATGAAGATGTAGTCTGGTAATGCTAAACAATTATAAACAAAGCGTACCCTTCTTTAAATTCGGCGCTCCAAACAGAGCGCCTTACTACTATATTTATTCTTTAGCTCATGTGAACACTCAAGGGCTTTGGATGGAATTCGGAGTACATGACGGAACCACCCTTAATCTTATTGCAGGCTTAATGCAAGCAAGCTGTAGAGGAGAAGTGCCGTTTTACGGCTTCGACTCATTTGAGGGTCTCCCAGAAGATTGGAGAAAGGAAGGAGACAGAAAAAAGTTTGACCTAAAAGGAGAGCTACCTAAATTAGCCTTCAATAATACAAGACTTGTTAAAGGATGGTTTAACAAAACTATTCCCGCTTTCAAAAAACTAGATTTAGCGAAAAAACAAAAAGCTGCCATGATACATATAGATAGCGATATCTATTCTTCTGCAGTAACAGTTTTAGAAGAACTTAAAGATAAAATAGTAAAAGGCACGGTAATATTATTTGACCAATACCACGACGGAAGTGGAAAATATCCAGAATATAAAGATCACGAATACAAAGCTTGGGCCGAATTTTCCGAGAAGTACCAAGTGTCTTATGATTGGATAGCTCATACAAAAGATGACTGCCAAGCCTCACTTATAATAAAAGATATTAAAATTTGAGAAAGAAGAAGATATTATTTCAAAGCGACTCAGCATTAGCTAAAACTGGTTTCGGGAGAAACTCAAAAGAAATACTCTCGTACTTATACAGTTTGGATAAGTATGAGATTTTTCACTATTGTTGTGGTGTAAATAAAAAAGACAAGGCCTTGCAAAGAGTACCTTGGGAATCTATCGGCACTATGCCAGAGGATCAGCAGCTACTAATGAAGCTCAGCCAAGACCCACAAAAAGGCAGGGAAGTAAATTATGGGGGCTACTTTGTTAATGATGCAGTCAAAGAGTGCAAGCCAGATGTTTTCATAGGCGCTCAAGACATATGGGGAGTGGAGTCTATGGCATCTAAGCCTTGGTTTAATAAGATAACCTCCGCTCTTTGGACAACTTTAGATTCCCTACCTCTTTACCCTAATGCTATAAAAATAGCAAAAGATGTCAAGAATTACTGGGTTTGGAGTAGCTTTGCTGAAAAAGAATTTAAAAGACTAGGCTATGATCACGTTAAGACAGTCCATGGAGCTATCAACCACGAAAGCTTCTTTAGGTTAGACGATCAAAAAAGAAAACAATTAAGAACTAAATTTAATATAGAAGAAGATGCTTTTATTATTGGCTTTGTATTTAGGAATCAGTTAAGAAAGTCTGTACCTAATCTTATAGAAGGTTATGCTGAGTGGAAGAAAACATATAAGCCAGATAAAAAAACTTACTTATTGTTTCATACTCACTGGGCTGAAGGCTGGAACATACATAGACTATGCGATGAATATAAAGTACCAAAAGATGAAGTAATAACTACTCATATATGCAAAGAATGTAAAGATTTTTTTGTTAAGCCCTACAAAGGTCAAGGAGTAGATTGCGAACTATGTTCATCTAAAAAGTCGCAGCAAACATGCGGCGTGACTCTAGGCATAGAAGAAAAGCAGCTTAATGAGGTATACAACCTAATGGACGTATACTGTCACCCGTTTACCAGCGGAGGACAAGAAATACCAGTCCAAGAAGCTAAGTTTACAGAGCTAATAACTCTTGTTACAGATTATAGCTGCGGCGAAGAAAGCTGTGAGGAAGGTTCCGGATCTATACCTTTAGCTTGGTCAGAGTACAGAGAACACGGCACTCAATTTAGAAAAGCCTCTACATGCCCAGTAGATATATCTGAACGCATCGAACAAGTATACAATATGCCAGATGCAGAAAGGAGAAAAGTAGGCAAGATATCAAGGGAATGGGCTATTAAAAATTTCTCAACAAAAGTTACCGGAAAAATATTAGAAGACTTTATCGACAATGCTCCGTTTACTAAATTCGACTTTGAGTCTTTGGACTGGAAACCTAGAGACCCTTCTGCTCAAATACCAAAGATAGATAACGACTCGGAGTGGTTAACTCACATGTATAAAAACATCCTCAAAATGGATGTTAATGAACAAGACGAAGGCCATAAACATTGGATGAAACAAATATCCAACAAAATACCTAAACAAAACATAGAAGACTTCTTTAGGAAAACAGCGAGAACAGAGAACGAACAAAACCTCCCTTATGATATTAAAAAATATTTAAGTGAAGAGGGTAAAGACAATCGTATATTAGTTGTAATGCCCGGAAGTATAGGTGATGTATTTCTTTCTACCTCTATTTTGAAGTCAGTAAAATCTAGATATCAAGACTGCAATATTTACTTTGCAACTCAGCCAGAGTTTTTTGAAATTCTAGATGGTAATGATTATATACATAAGACCATACCATACAATCAAAAAATGGACGATCTTTTATGGTTAGAGGGTAAAGGTAAACACAAAGGCTTTTTTAAAGTGGCTTATTTACTAAATTTAGGTACACAGAGAATTTACAATTACCAACACAACGGTAAAGACGAAATAGATTTAAACTTATGCATTTAGTTGAGCAATATGCCTTAGCAAGCGGTTCTAAAATAGATAAGCCGTACATAAGAGAAACGTATTACCCTATACCTTCTAGTAGGTACATCACGTTCTCTCCGTTTTCAAAGCCTTCAAAAAATTATGACTACTGGAAAGAGGTACTAGCAATGCTTATACCAACTCTAAATAAAATTGGAGTTTCAGTCGTGCAAATTGGAGGTAAAAAAGAAAGACATTTCGAAGGGTGTATAAATCTATGCGGCAAAACATCTTTAAGTCAAGTAGCTTACTTAATAAAAAGAAGTCTACTCCATCTAGGTACCGATACGTTTTCTTCTCATTTAGCGTCAGGGCTAAACAAAAAAATAGTTTCTCTTTACTCTAATTCGCCTATCCAAAACTGCGGTCCGTATAAATGGAAACATAGAACAGCTACAGAAACCCTGCTGGAGCCCTATCTAGAAGGCAAGTGTCATTCATTTTCTATAGAAGAGAGCCCTAAAAGCATAAACACTATAGAGCCGGAAAAAATAGCTCTTTCCGTGCTCGAATCTCTAAATATAGAAACAAAAATTAAGCACAAGACTGTGTTTATCGGCCCTAAATGGAATATGGATTTCCTAGAGGTAGTACCCACTGCTATAACTAAATTTAGCAAGCCCGCACCAAAAGATAGACATGTAATTAGAATGGATTACTCTTTCAACGAAGAAGTAATGTGTGCTCAGCTAGAGATGAATCCGGGGCTGGTAATAACTAGCAAGCCAATTAAAATAGATCTATTAAAAGAAAGAAATAAATTAATTGAGCAAGTTATTTATTTATTAAAGACCCCCGAGTATAATGTAGACTTTATTAGAGAATTAGATAGAGCAAATATTAAAAATTCCATATATACGAACTTAGAAGGAGAAGATTTAAAAAAACTTAAATTTGATTTTTTAGATTTAAATAAACATATATCTATATTAGAAAAGAAATCCTTTGACAAGATAAGGAATCACGATAAATTAGATAAAAAGAATCTTAAATTCAGAAGCAAAAAGTTTGTCATACAGGAAGATAAAATATTTCCCGGTCACGCTGCCTACATCAAAGGAGTATCAATAGAAGACTTTTCTTCTCCACCTATACCAATACTTGACTGCCCCGAATTTTGGCAGGAAATGGACTTCTTCTGGATAACGGAAAGTGTTTGACATATACTCAAGTTAGTGTTAATATTAGGTTATGACGCCAAGCGAAAAGCTAAAAAGAGACGAAAACGGATTATTAGCAAATCCTCCGATTGACTATGTGTTTAATGAAGATGGATCAGTTAATTGGCGTAAAATGGTAAAGACAGATTACTTAGTAGCCAACAAGCAAAGGACTCAACAAACAGATGTGTCTCAATTAGAAGACAGGGACTTATTGATACTTTTAGGCGGTATCAAAGAACTAGCGCAAATCAGAGGGTTTACTAACGTAAGCTACACTGTTCATAGAGCTAGTCAAGATTACTTTTCGACAAGCTGCACGATTGATTGGATACCTAACTACGAAACAGATAATAAAGCGGTTTGTTTTTCAGCCTTAGCTGACGCTCATCAAGACAACACCTATAGCTTTGCCTCAAATTTTCTTGCAGCCACAGCAGAGAACAGAGCTTTCGTTAGGTGCGTAAGAAATTTTCTTAAGATTAATATTGTTGGTCAGGAGGAGATGGGAGGAGGCAAACAAGTATTCTCTCAATCAACTGCAAAAGCCTCCGCCACCAAGACAGATTCGGACCCCACTTCTCTCTTGCAGAAAGTCATGGAGTCTAAAGGTATAAATTTTGATACCGTCAAAGATCGTTTGATAAAAGAAGACTTTCCAAAAGCAGAGTCCTTTGAGTCCACTAAAGATATACCCAAAACTAAAACCTTTGAACTCATAGCTAGACTCAAAAAAATATAGCTACCATTTACCAACTGGGCATTTCTCTTCCGCTAGATAGGTCTTTAGAGGTACAACACACCCACATTTAGCACATCTTTTATTGTCGCTTATATACCAAGCACAAGAAAGACAAGCTTTCATACGTTTTTCTCTCTCTTTATCGCTTGCTGAAACTTCGCCCCCAGAGACAAAAGACTTAACTGCTTTTGTTATGCTTTTGGTTGCGTTTTTTGCCATTTCGATATTACTAGGTAATGCTAAGTCTTCTTTTTTAATATCTTTTTTTAAAGATCTACTCCTTGAATTATTTGAGGTTACTTTAAAGTCAGCAGCTTCCTTAAAAGAATTAGATAGAATAAATTTTGGGTCCATTTTATTTCTTTAGATCAAATATAAGAGGATCGTCAGAGAGAGATAAAGTTTTTAATTCTCCCGGCATACAATGGTGCATACAAGGACCCAATCTTTTTTGATTTCCTCCTCCTGTGCTAGCTATAGGAGCTATATCCTTATTACTAATATATACAGCTAGAGCCAAATTAAATTCAGGTTCAACTTGAAAAGTAGCCTTAGCTGAAGACTGAACCATTTGAGAAGACTCATTTATCAATCCCTTAGGCCCTACTACATCATCACCCTCCACCAAGCTAAACTCTGACTCGTAGCTATTGATTATTTGAGCGCCAGATTTACCATCATTACATATATTGTGATAAGAATTAGCTTTTACTTCTCCTATTTTTCCATTTTCGCAATTCACTTTTTTAGTGGTTAACGTACACCTAAGTTTAGACTCTTCAGGCTTGTATTTATGCTTTATATCCTCAGGCAGAGTATCTGTAAAATCTGGATTGGCTACTACTTCATATTCAGTCCAAACTTTTACAGTCCTAAGGAACGCAGAATTAAAAGGTTTCCCGTTAGCTTGGCATCCAAATACTATTTCATTTTGGTAACCCGCTTTTATATAATCTGCTCCTTTTATATCCACTAAATCTGTCGTTATTGGCTCGAACTGCTCTCCATTAAGCTCTCCTTGAGTAGAAAGCATTGCAACCCCTGCTACAGCAGTTGCATCTATTTCAAATGGGTTAGAGTCAGAGCTAACGTCCACTACATCGCTAGTAGCATAGTCTATTATATCCCCACCATAAGCGTAAGCCCTTTTATTAAGAGGAGTAGGCAAGGTTAAACCCTTAGATTTATCTGCTTTGATATTCGCTGTACCTCCCTCTATATAATATTTAGCAGGATTACAATGCACCCCTAGTTCCTCTGGTATATTGACAATATTAGGAAAGCCGACAGCGTTTGGCGTATCACGACCCTCTTCTCGAACTTTAAAATACTTCACACCTTCTGAATTTAACTTTTCAAGATCCTCGTTCCAAAGGCCGTCTTCAGCGGTAGATATGTTTTCTTTATTAACAACACTACCGTCTTTAGTCTTTCCTGCCCCATCGCCAGTAAAATTAGAAAAGTAAGCCTTTTTATATTTAAAATCTGTAGGGTCCATATACTCTATATAATTAACCTTTGACTGACCTTCGTAAGTTAAGGAAGAAAGCATTGATCTGCCATCATTATAAGTAAATTCAGGCTGTCCAGAGTCTACAATATCAGGCTCATTAGGGAAAGTTAACCCCGCAACTACTGGGCTAGAAATATATCTCCACTCAATTTGCCTATATCTCTTTACCTTAGCAAATATAGGAGCCTCTACTCTAATTTTGCTTAAAAAGTTTACAGCTCTAGCATATGAGTTAAATACCTCAGAAGTTATACCAGCCGTAGGTAGTAGCCCAAAAGATTGAGGTAGGCTAGGGTTCTGCTCCCTAGAGAAAGAGCTCATCCAAGGAGTGGTTTTGCTAGCTATTCTATTATTTATTACTCTATACTCCGCAATGGAGCTATTATTAACCACAGCAACTGCAGAGCCATTTTCAACCGTTGGGTAAGTTTCAAACTGAAGAACACTACTAACGTTCCCATCAATATCAAAAGTTATAGAATTAGAAACAAATGCATTTTTTGATTCATCAGTACCATCTTCTTTATATAGCCCATATATATTTGAGTCCTCTGTTCCGCCTATTTCTTGAGACTCTTGATACTCAACGTCGTCGTAAGATTGCGATTCTTTCAACTCATTCAAAGTCTTATTTACAAAGTTATTTATACCTTGTATTCTTTCCGCTTGTTGCTGTATATCAGACCAAGTCTCATCATCCTCAGAAGACCCTCTCATGAAGTCCACGTTAGCTTTAGAGTTACTTATTGCAATCGCGTCAGCCTTTACTGATTCAGCTATAGCCTCGGTATCATCGAATGTTAAACCAAACTCCTCTTGCTCTTCTGCGGGCAAACCAGCTTCGTTAGGTGTCAAAGTCACATCTACAGTCCTTAAACCACGCTGTATATTAAAAGCGGCAGAAACGTTACCATCATAATCTAAACTCTTATTTATATTTGACGCATTCTTTGCTCCTATCGTAGTGGTCTGCGTTATATAAGGCACTCCAGACTGCTTTGACTGCTCTATCCTTTTTGCTACTTGTTTCTCCGTGCTTAAATCTATATATCCTGAGCCAGAGTTAACAACCTCTATAAACTTAAGCTTGCCCGCTTCTATTATAGCTCTAGCAGTTGCTTGCCTTCCCCCTTCTTCATCTGGAGCCGCTATCGTTACCGTAGGAGGGGTCCTATAATGATTTCCCTTATCTGTGATTATTACTTTTGATATACTATTTCTATTTATAGGGTCTTTATAATTAGCCCTTAACTTATGCTCAAAATTAAATATATACAGCCTAGTATAAGGTTCTCCATTTCTCAGATAATTAAATTCTCCAAACTTAGACACTCCATCTTCAGGTATAGAAATTGATTTAGATATTAAATGATTCTCTATTAAATTCAGAGTATAGAAACCGTCAGTAGAGCTTCCTAAGTCACTATCTTTTATTTTTGACCTCCATTTAAACGGTAATCTTAAATAATCTATCTCCTTGAAAACCAATGGATCGGCACCTTCGTCTTCGGAGCTTGGGTTTTTATATTGAATTCTTACAGAATTTATCTTAATCCTATACTTTATATCTTTTGATATCTCTGAAGAGGTTGATATAGAATATATTTTTTCGGTTAAAGTTCCGCCAGTTTCTACTGCAGACCAGTTAGACCCGTCATAGGATTCAATATCATAATTAATAGCAATAGGCTGGACTTTAAACAAAGTGTTAGGTCCACCAAAATTATCAAGGAAACCGTCCCAAAAATCTGTTATAGAAAAGTCTAAGGTGTTTTTATTTCTATAAACTCCATATATATATTTACATATAGCAGGCATACCTAAGTCATAAAACAAGCCCGCGCTAAAGTCTCCCCCAGAAACAGGTTTTAGTTCATCCGTGCTGCCTGATAAAGTTAAATTCTCACCCTTGCTATCGTAACTAGATAAAGAGTCAAAATTTTCTGTTAAGTAAAATGAATCAAAGTTCTTAAATATATTATCATCTCCTCCCTCTTTATTTAAAATAGGCAATTGATAATCCATATACTCAGAGTGACCCACATTTTCACTATATAAAGCATTATCAGACTCGTATTTATTACTTTTATAAGGACAAGCATCAACGTAATCAGTAGATTCTATAATACATATATTTTCATAAATATGTTGTTTTCTTTCTTCTTCTGTGTCTAGCCCTTTTATTATTATTTTAAAATCTTCATTAGTGTTGTAGAACTCCCCACCCCCTGTTAAACTACTACCAACAGATTGTATATAGTTGCTTGATTTTATTATATATCTGTATTTTATATTTTTATTAAGTTTGACATTATAATCGTATACATCTCCAGTAAAACCTGTTCTTTCTAATTGGCTGGTGGATCTAAATAATAAATTCTTATTAGAGGAAAATATTTCTTCGTTTACCCAATGCTTACTTGATGCAGTTTCCTCATCAACACTATAAGGTATATTGAAAGGCTCCTGAGCAGCAGATTGCCAACTTCCTCCCGTTGAAGTCTCACCAAACCAGTATTTAGCAACAGTTGATAGTTCGAAATTAGCCCTAATTGTGTCGCCTTTAAATACTCTATTCTGCTTATCCCCAGACCATCCATCTACTCTTTCTCCACCTATTTCCGTCCTAGGGACCTCCAAAAAGAACATTTGATTAGATATTAATATAGGAGAAGTCAAAGTGGTGAGTTCTTCTTGTGTATTATAATACGTCTTTAAAGAGCTTTTTATTTGCCTGTGAGTTCCATCTTGCACAGTGTCTAATTTTAAGTAATTTAATACCCTTATATGATCTGTATTCCCTACAGCTATCACGTTACTAGCGTTAATACTAGCATCCTTTGAAAATATTCTTAATAGCTCAAACTTGATCTGTACTTGGTTGGAAACAGTTTCCTTACTAATCACTCTTGCGAAGTAGACTTCCACATCGTCCAATGACCCACTTCTTGTTAAAGCAATCGCGTCCCCATCATTTACATCAAAACTTGTTACAGTTATAATGCTTGTCTTGTTTATGCTTGTATTAGTGTCAACAGTAGCCGCAGACAACTGAATCCAGTTGCATTCATTTACTAACACTCCACCGGGCCTTTTAATATCATGGTAAGAAATAGAGTTGACCTCTGTCTCAAAATTATAAGAAAGATTTGCTTCTTCTGAATTGCTATTTAAATACTCTCCGATTTTTACATCATCTTTTAGATCTTCGAATCTTATTTCTCTTCTAGCTAGTTTCCTAAGCCTTAGTCTTATCCCCCTGCTTTCTGCTTTGCTTTTTTCGCAAGGTAGAGAAAATCCAAAAACCTCATCTTCAAACTGAGCAAAAGGAATGAAAGAATAACCTATGTTATTTTTTAGAGTAACAGATCTATTTCCATCTTGTAGAGCTATCCTTCGAGAGAAAGAGCCTTCATATGTACCTCCTTGTATTTTAGCCTCTTCATCAAAATCGCTAGAAAAATTTAAGTTTAGACTGCCTACAGTTCCATCTGCCACGAAAGGTAAAGAATCTTTCTCTGAAGAAGATAGCCTTAATATATCTTTACCTGTATTGTTTGTGAAAGTAAGGCTTGATTTTATTTCGTATTCATAGCCGGGATAATCCACACCTTGACCAAAAGTTATCTTGAAAACAAATTTTTCGTCATCGTCTATTGTTTTAGTTAATTCTCCTGCTGGATTGCTTTCTGTCTTTAAGGAAAGACCGCTAACATCATAAGTAAATTTTTTGTTCTTTGGTATTTCAAACTCGAAAGAGCCCTCTTTGTACGCCCCTTGTATGTCTTTTAATTTTCTACCTAGTAAAAGCTCTACTTCTGTTCCGTCAGAATATACTTTATCCACTAAGGCATTGACAAAACCCTCTTTACTATCTCCAGATGCGTTGACTGTCCATATCGGGTACTGAACGCCGGAGGTCGGGTCTTTTGTATCTTTTAAGACTTTATCATTTAAATCTTTAAGCTCGTCTTTTATTACCCCTGTTTCTTCTGAAGCAGAGCTCTCCTCCACTATAAACTGCGCAGCTTTAAGAATTCCAAAATTAGGATGTTTTAGTTGATAATCTGACTTCCCAGTCACACCAATAAACTTCTCTCCCGGACCATAAGTAGTGCCATTGTAAGTTACTTTAGGAGTAAACTTTTTATCCCTAGTGTTCAAGTATTTATATTCAGGGTATATTGATTCAGAGCTAGTTTTAATTGCAGAGCTAACATAGTTTAATTCAGTATCATCATCGAAGTCCTCAAGTATATAAACCCTACCAGCCTCTATACCACTGTAAGTAGCCGAGTTGTTCCTTTGGTCAAATTCCTTGCAATAACAAAGTCTTTCATGTCCAGTGTTTATAGCGTAAGCTATAACCTTCTTAGGCATATCCCATGACAATTTAAGGCCCGAAGTTATGTAATCTATAGGATTAACATCATAATTAACATCTATTTTTTGACTCTTTCTATCTCCATAGATACTTATTCCGAATTTATAGAACTGATTATAGGCGCTTATACTCTCGTAGCCGCTCCTGTAGTCCATTGGCTCGTATAGATTGGTCTGGAAAAAGTTAGAAAATCTATACATAGTCTTTATAAAATCAACCATTATCTTTTTGCGCGTTCGATTTTGAGCGTCGAACTCTGTTTGATTGAAGTAGTCTTGGTCTCTCTCCAGATGAGCTATGTCAGCATCAAATAACTTAAGGAACCAGTCTTTCCTGTTGTATCCGGGGCATTTTCTATATACCACTGTATCAGCGTTAGTGTATTCTGCTTTTTCTCCAAAGTATAGTTTTTTAATTTTATCTCCAACAGTAACATTTATATTATCTCTGGAAGCATTTATTAAATTAATAGTCGCGGTGTTAGATACTTTTATATCTGCTGGTTGAGTTATCACATATGTTCCGCCCGAAGTAAATGAATGAATAGGTTTTGATATTGTATGAACATCTGTTTTCTTAACAATAGATGTATTTGCTTTTATTTGACTATCGTATTCGTCTTCGCCTTTTTTCGATATTTTGTCTTTATATACATTACAATCTAAGTCAGATAAGTTTACATAAGCAAGGTTTATACTAGAGCTATCATCATACATTATATCATAGCCTTCCTTCATTACAATTATTTTGCCAGAATAAAAAGACTTGTTTAAATATACTTTTTTCCTTAAGGTATTGTCTATAAAAATATCATTATATGTTTCTTGTTCTGTTATAGTAGGGTCATTCGCTCCGCTTTGTACAGCCTTTAGAGCTATTTTCGTGACCGCTGGGTCATCATCAGCTGGCCCGATTAAATAATTATCACTGGTAAAACCGTCCTCAGCTTCGTCTAGCCTACGCATAGAATATCCAGCATCACTATCGTTTCTATTATAGAGATGCAATGTAGTGGTGCTATTATTTTTAAATATATAATCGTAATATTTATTAGTTAATAAAACTTTATTGTTAACAGAAGAGTCTATAAGAAATTCGTTTAAATGACAAATCGGCTTATTTATATCACTAAAACCATTAGAGTCAACAATCATAGGCACAAAAGATTGTTTTCTATGCACTGAACCTGATTTATTTTTGATTGTATATCTGACCTCATAGTTTTCTGTTCTATGCTCATAATCATGCGTATTAAAGTCTAAAGGTTCTACGTCTTTAAAGTCAATGACTTTGATAAACGGGATAATAGTTGTTGAAAAGAAATTTTCAGAATCAAAAGATATTTTATCTATAACATCGGCATCAAAAACCACCGCTTTATCTTTATATATAGCAGAAGATATTAGGACTCCAGAAGATAGAATAGTGAGAGAGATATCCTCGTTCAGGTTACTTACTAAAAAGTTGTCTCCTTTAACTATGAGATCAACATAAGAGCTCTTAGCTACTTGATAGGTAGCGCTGCCTGCTATATTTGCGCTTAAGTTTGAATTTTTTAAATAAAGTATAGAGCCTGTGTTATTAATTATTTTTATTTTTTCTAAAGACACATTAAGAAGCAAAGGAGAAGATGCAGAATTAGCAACAGAAGCAGTAAATATCCCAGCTGAAACATTAGATATTGAATTACCCACTGTAGACACTTCTAACTCCGAACTTACATCTGAAAAAGTGTTAGAACTTTTAGTGTATTTTATTTTTTTACCAGACCCAGCGCCCACAGCCAAAGTAGAGCTACTACCATTTAAATTTTTACCATCGGAGCTAATTATATTTATACTTGACCTAGAGCTGTTGACAATAGTGAAATGTTGGTCAAACTCTAAGTCTAGAGCAGGGGGAATGTAAGCGTCTAAGACATAAGGAAAAGCGTAAAGGTGATTGCCATCTTGAGAAGTAGTAAGTTCTAAAATAGATTTTCTTCTTTTTATATATTTTACATCAGAGAATTCCACAGAAAGAAACTGCTCCGAATTATAACTATCTATAGGTTTTAAGCTTGAGTCAAATACAGAAGGATTTCCATCAACACTAATCAAGTCTTTAGTAGATATATTTAACACTTTATTCTTGGCTAAAAATACCTTAGTTACAGAGACCTCATTTAAAAATTCTACTAACTGAGATTCACCATTGTAACGAGATAAAGACTTAGTGTCCTCGTCTAAAGTCTCTTCTTTAAAGTATTGAGATATTTCATTATCTAACTCATATATAGTATCAGTTCCGTTGACTCCCACTGCAGAAACACTTGAAATCAAAACATTCTCGAAAGCAGTATTAATAATATTTATTTTTCTTATTTCTTGTTCTACTATACCTTCTAAGAAATAATAATCACTAGAAAGAGTCTCTACTAGCGTATCATAGCTTAGCTCTTGAGCTTCGTTTTCTGTTATATTTCTATATCTAAATTTAAGTTTTAAATCTAACTGCTTACCAAATACATGATATTTTTTATCAGAGCTTGGAGCAACTTGGGAAAATTCAAATTCTAATTGGCTGTCAGCTATAGCGTCAATAGAGTTAAATAAACAATAACTATAGTCATACTCTTCTTGTTCTCCTACCGCCGAGACAACAGAGGTATAGGTATAGCCAGAATAACATGTAAGCCCAGTTGTAAGCTCATCAATAGCTGAACTAGATATATTAATAAATGAAAAAGTAAAATCATCATGATCAAAACTATAACTACCGCCAGAGTTAAATAAATAAGGCCTTAGAAAAGAAGTATCTCTTTCAATTAATATTGTCTTAGCGTCATGGGTATCGAAGTCTAGTATAATTTCTCCTGTAAGACTAACTATAAAACTCTCCTCATTTGAATCTTTTTTAACGTCAAAATATGTTGTTTGATCTGAAAAAGTATATCCATTAGCAGAAAAAACGTCCTCTTCGTTATCATAATCAAGGCTTACGAATGTATTTCCGCTAAAGCCATCATCAGTCATGAATAAAGCCTGCTTTGCGTTGAGTATAGCGCTTTGAGTTCCACCAAAATTAACGACAGAAATAGGAGCATCGCTAACATTAACTATAGCTACTTTGCTTAGGTTGTTCCAAGTATCCGGTAGGACTATTTTTTCATCTTCATTATATTGACCCTCTTCGTACCTATAAAAAACAAAATTATACTCTAAAGGATTTGCCTGTTTAGTCAATCCCAAATTAGACCTATCTAAAATATGTATCTCATCTTTAGGATAGTATATAACATCCCTGTTAGCTGTGTTTAAATCTTGAACAATGAAAGCTCCGTTTTTATCATGTTTGTAAGCTTTATTTTTAACTAAAGAATCTGTAGATGAATCATTTGTGTTTTTGATTGTGACATTGTCAAGCCCACCATTTACAAAATAATGATTATCAAAGTCATTATCGGTCAGCGCAGCTTGAGCATAGAAATTACCAGTAATTAAAATTTGACTACTATTATTTAAAGCAATTATCTCAGTAGTGTCAGAAGTATTGTGTCCATCTACTATATATATACCCGAAGCTGTAGAATCTGTAGTTGAGTAAACACCCCTATTATTTAAATTATATTCGTTATACTTGTTTGCAGTTAAAGCACCGCCTATGTTGTCTTGAGAAGCAAAGTCTTTAGGTTGAATAGAGGAATTACTTAAGTTTATAAAGTAAGCGCTTTTAGATTGAGTATCTTCCACATGAAAATATTCAGAAAAGAATCTATATGTACCACTAGTAGTCGAAGTTACCTGAGTGGACAGACCCTCATCTGTATAAAGCTCAAATTCATTCTCATTGACTGTTTTTATAAATAAAGACTGGTTAGACTCCTCAGTTGTTAAAGATAAATTAGCTGCGATAGAGGTCCCCGCGGACTGAGCCGCTTTAGTCGACAGTCTTCCTCCAGATAAATCAAAAACTGAACCTTGCGCAACTACAGAGCCTGTACCATTCCCTCCTGTCTTATTGATATAAACGAAAGCCTTGTCGGCTATTTGGAAATGATAGCCTTCATCATCTCCTTCCATAATAGAACTATCTATTCCCGCTATAGAAAAACTATCTTCATTCAAGTTTCTAACTCCGCTATCTACGCCATTATCTACATAAATAAAGAATCTTGAAGTAGTAGTGTTGAAAACCAAGAGTTTCTCTCCTGCGCTTATAACTGTACCGCTTTTTATAGTGCCATTAAAAGACTCAGGATCCCATGAACTAGTTTCAAAATAATGATCTACTATAGTAAGGCTAGCTAAATCAAATGTTATTTTTTGTTTGTCCTTAAAACCGTGGTTATGCAGACTAAACTTATTACCACCTAAAGCAGATATCCTTTGCTGTCTGTTAGTATCTATAGATATATATTTATCCTCTGGCATGCCTCCAAAAGGTTCGCCTAAGAATTTTTTAATATCCAGAGTAGGTGTAGACCCATCAAACAACACTACATCTCTATCATTAATAGTATTAAGTCTTTCTAATGGCTCGCCCTCTCCTACTACGAACTTTTGATAAGGATTATCTACGTACTCATCTCTAATAAAAGAACAAGAAGAAAAATTAAATGGTCCAATACTTTTAACTTGTAAATCTCCTATAGGTCTTTCCTCATCAACCTCTTTATTTATATCAGAAGACAAAGCTTGTTTGGGATACAAGACAGAAGGAGATCCGTCAGAAGAATTTATTATATTTAGATTAAAGTCGCTATTCTGGTTGAAGTTACTATTTAAAACTGGCAACTCAAAAGAAGTAGATTCATTGTAATTTATTATAACCTGATCTTTAGCTGACTGAGTTATCTTCTCAATACTAGACTGATTAATTGTTTCAAATATAAACCTACCAGTCTCTTTACCTGCAGATGACTGACCCCTATGGATTCTTATCGCAGTAGATCTCGATAGATCTGAATTAAATTCATCAATTATACCAACTCCTTCTTGATAAAATTTTAAAGAATCATCTGTGCTTACAGGGAACAATCTAAAGTCTTCTATATTAGAAGAGCTGATAATAAATACCTGAAAATCAGCGGTGTATACATCTGATCCATCAAATTTAATTTCAATGGAATCAATACCATCTTTTGCTATGTAAACCTTTCCGTTAGACTTGGAATCTATAATAAGGCCATTAGTACTCAATACTGGCACTTTATCAAAAGACCATCCGTAAGACTGCTTAGTCACGCTAAGAGCAATCTCTCCCGGCTTTGATACGTATTTAAGTACATTATCAACAAACACTCTAATTAGCCTAGTCTTTTGCTGATTAATTAGTTCTGGCCTGAAATCTATTTTTTCTATTTGAGACCTAGCTATAGTAAAAAAGAATCCATTACTTATACTAGCTGAGTTAATCCTGACATCAACATCCTCATTATGCACAAAAACTTTCTTGTCATCAGAATTAGTCACGTTTAGTTGGTTGAAAGATAATATATCTATGTCTTGAGCAGACCAAGAGACAGCTGCATTAGATTTTGAACATGCAAATTTTCTAGCTGACCTCTTAGGTATATAGTTTGAAGCAGCAGAACCTATAAGGAATCCAGATTCAGACACAATCTCTAATTGCCTATCTGTAGAATTAACTAGAGTAACATCTTGAGTATTAGAGAAACCGCTTGGTAAGAGAACTTTTGAGCTAGTATCTACAAATATAGTTTGAGAAGCGTCATTAGGAGTAAGTGTTATCTCTTCGTGGTCCAGCACTATAACTCCTGAGTCAACATTATTTTTTCTAGATCCATTACTATTATAGCTAACTCCAGACATAGAGCCTAAAGTATAGTTAGAGTCTATATAGCAATCTTCTGAAGAAGTATTTATTATAGTTGTATTTTGACTAATAGTAGAAACGTCTAATTTACTTAAACCATCTACCAAAACAAAATCTCCTTGGGTATTTTCCGTCTGAGTAGAGTTGCTTACACTAGGTATCACTGTACTTATATTACTAGAGCTCGGCTGTGTAGCCATTTTAGTTATTTTTGCAATATTAACAGTAGATATTTTCTCTTTTGTAAAAGTCTGCCCACCCGCAGTTATGTCGTTAGCTCCGATATTAGCTATCTCAAACGAATAGTCTTCTCCCTCAAAAGTCAAGTCTACCTCAGAACCTGAAACTAAAAATGTTTTGCCTTCATCGTCCGCATTAATAGTATAGCTCCCCGTAACATAAGGATTGTTATAAAAATCATGGACAGGTCTCCAAGAGACTCCGCTTACACCAGTAGAAACGCTAACTTCTGAATTGCCTGTAACGAAAGACTCGCAGCCAAAACTAAAAAGAGAATCTTCTGATGAATCGTTAGCTGTATACTGTTGGAACTCTTGCAGCTCTTCAAAATGACTACCAGTAACTGAAGGAGTAAATAGTATCTTAGTTTGAGAAGCGTTATAATAACCACTCTCCCCTCTATCTACATCACCTTCATGTTTTTCAAATCTAGTCAAGTTTAAACCGCTAGGCTTAATACCTACTACGCTAGTTATATCAGATCTTTGGGTTATGTTGCTACTAGCATTATATATTCTAATACCAGTTAAGTTGCTAACTTCATACGGCTTATTATTCTCTAGGGTTGTTGTGCTTTCTGTAAAACCAACTTCACTATCAGTAAGCGTGTCGTTTATAGATACAGCATCAACCTCCAAATTACTAGTAACATCAGAAGTTGTTAATATTTTTTCAGTTGCGCTTTTATTAATTACATATGTTTGGTTTTCATCTAAATGGATAACTGCTTGATGTAAACTTGTATCTATTTCAGTATATGCTTCTTGCGCAGAGTCTGTATCATTTTGAGCTTTTTTAGTTATATCTAATAAAGTATTTTTAGTTGGTATGTTTATCTCTAATGGTAAGAAATTATATTTTTTAAGTACTTCAGTGTCTGTACTGTTCGAAGGTATAGAAATAATTTGTTTCTTCTGGACTCTAAATTCTATATTCTCCGGCTTGTACTCTTTGGTTATGTCCGTTTTTAAAACCAGCATAGGTAAAACAGAAACGTGATCTATATTACCTTCTGGCTTAGCAGAGAAAGACGTCTCATCTTGATAGAACAATAAGTAATCTTCGTAACTACTATTAGCTTCTAAATCTTTCCAGTCGCCACCAGAGGGCTTATATTGCAACTGGTACGTCCAGCCTTGCTGCGAAGACCTTGAGCTCTTGTAGCCAGTGTCAGCGACCACTACAGCGTCTTTAGTATAAAGCCTGTATACGTACTTAGTGACCCGAAGCCTCGATGCATTAGTGAAGCCCGAGTTACCCCCTTCAGAGCTTAGTTTTATATCTTTAGTATCCTCTCCTCCTTTTTTGTTAAGTCTTATATCTCCGACGCTAGAGTTTCCTAAGTACTCATAATAGTAAGGAGCAGCATGAGTAACAAAAGGCTCGCTAACATCATTTTGCCCTACGTAAAAAGCATAATTGTCAGGATTTAGATTAAACGCTTTTGTAATAGGAGTACCTTCATAGTTTTTATTTATATGAGGGTTATTTGGGGCTCTGAATGCATAATTATTGAAGTATTTGGTTCTAGCCCTATACTCCGCATTGCTGCTAGAGCTATCTGGATTTACGCTTAACCACTCGTATCCATGTTTGGTTGTAAGAGGATCTTCTTCTTGATTAGGTAATATATAGTCGCTTGGAACAGAAACATTATCAAAAGAATTTCTATTTATTATCCAGTCTGAACCTGCGCTTTTTACTCTCTTATAATCATATTTTAAAACCTTGTATCTTCTTATATTTGACTCTTCTGTAAATTGAGTTTTAGAAGCTGTGAAGTTTTTTGTATACAAAGATTTCCCTATATATATTCTAGGTTGATAAAGCTTCGCAGTTAAAGTGCTCTTACCTATATGCAAATCCATTGGCGAATCTGAAGTATAATCTTCGTAATTACAACCAACGCTTACTTTTTTGTCCCCCTCTATATAAAGCTCAAGAAAATATTCTATATCCCTATCTTTATTTACTCTTCCAGTTTTAGTTATAGCTACGTGCTGCCAAGAGCTTGTAAAAAAGTTTTCGTAAGTTATGACATTCTTACCATTGAAATCTACTTTCAAAGTAGTAGAGCTGTGCATATATATTTTAAAGTCACCTGCTTTTTCAATTATAGCTCCCGGATTAGACACGCCTTTTATCCAAAACTCAAAAGAAAAATCTCCTTTTAAAATATTAAACGATCTGTCGTAAGGGTCTGTGGTATTGATGGAAAGATATTTATCTTCGTCATTAACTATGTTTATAGCCTGAATGTCATTTGACCCGGCCCAAGATTCTGTTGAAGTAGGTAGACTACCATTATTAATAATAGAATGATACTTTTTAGATATGTCGTAAAATTTATTACTCTCTGTCTTTAATATTAAAGAATCTGGAGACTCAGAGGGAACTCTAGATTCCCCATAACTAGTAAGGATAGGACTAGGAATCCACTCTAATATTCTGTAGTTAGCTAAAACCGTACTAGCCTCTGATTTATTTATAGTTATAGAAGAGTTAGATGTGGCTTGATGAGCATTAGAAATAGTTGTCCAAGTATAGCCGTCACTGCTATATTGCAATTCGTAATAATATCCGTTACTTATCTTAGTTCCTGAACTATACGTATAAGTAATAGTAGAAGCTGTTGCGGCTGTGGGGGTTATTTTTATACCCCTATAAAGTAAAATAGAATAACCCTTTCCTGCCTCTATAGAATCTGTATTTACTATAGCTGAAGCAAAATCTCCCGGTCTATAGCCCTGATCAGAGGTTTTATTTACTATTTTAAAATTATCTATTACGTTTAGGTCGTTATTTGAATATATAAATTTCTCGCAAATAGAGGGCTGAGAATTAAAATAATCATAATCATTAAAAGGATAGGCCAGCTCTTCGCTGTGGTATGTTTGAGTTACATATAATTTTTCCTCTCCTAGAGAATCTGGATTCGGAGTTGAAGCATCTACAGTGAAAGGCTTTATAGATTGGCTAGGGTCAGATGAAGAAAATATAGGTCCGCTAAAATTAGCCTGAGAGGCAGTGTTTGAATCTATATAGATATCTCTTTCTAAGTAATAAACTTGATCATCTTTTATGAATTGTTTTAAAGCTGAGATATCCTGCTTCTCTCCGTTTGCCATTACAGTCAAAGATGCCACGTAATTTTTCTCAAAAAATAAATTACTTCTTTTTGAAAACTGCTGCTTATTGTTTTTTAAATTAGATATTTTTATTGATCCATCTGTTCCGTCTATATTAAGCAACGAACCATTTGTAAATGTAAAGTCTGTTTTGTATTCCCTATCTAGTAAATAGGGAGTAGATCCTACTTCAAACCGGTCTTCTAGCTCGCTGCAAGAATCACCTATACAAATCGCGCTTTCTCCAATCCTAATGTCTCTACTTTTTCTAGCGTAAAAAGTTTCTTCCGTTGACGGACTATCGTCAAATGTTTTGTATTCAGTAAGAGCGTATTCGGCTTGCAGATCATCTTGTTGCTCACCTTGGAAAAAAGCTTTATAAGTCTCGCCTGCAGAATTATATTCTAGGTTTGAGTCTGAGCTAACGGTATTATAGCCACCCTTAGGACAAACTATATATTTTTCTCCCTCAGTAAAGTAAGAATACCCAACTCCACTAGATACCGATTCAGGAACAATTTCTGGGCTAATTACTTTATTATTATTTATTAGATAGCTAGGCCCTATGTCTAAAGTTTTAGACTTATCGCTAGGGTCTCTTCCCTCCACAACGCTCACGTCACTAGTATTCAAAGAAGCTGCCTCATTAAATATTAAATCAGGTGTTTCTCCAAATAAGTTAGAAACTATAGGGTTATACACACCATTTTCTTCGCCCGTGTTGTAAAAGACTTCTTGTCCAATAGTTAAATTTTCTCCTGTCTCGTAATATAATTTTTTAGATAACCCAGCCGAAGGGACAAACTGATAATCCAGTTCGTAAAAATTTTTATCATTGCCGTCACCTGTCAAAAAACCATTTTTTCCAGTAGAAAAAGGAGAGAAGGCTATATCTACAGAATTAAATTGCTCATAAACTGGAGTACCTCCAAGCGCTAGGTTTCTTAATGTGTTTTTTTGGTTAACCTTTATTGATTCGCCTTTTTCAAAAGATAAGTAGTCTGTTTTTACTCTATTTGAGATAAGGTTTGCCATCTCTTCTGAATCTTTAAGATCTCCAGCTGCATCCTTCTCTGACTTACCCCAATCTTCTGCAAAGTCAATCTCAAAATAATCTTTAGAGGTAGAGTTGTCTCCTACTGGATTCACTGTTTCATAAACACCATCAACGTTGAATATTATATTAGTGTTGATATAATCACTTAAGTCTTCATTATCATTAAAAGGAAAAGACACATCATGTTGAATAGTTTCCCACTCAGCAGGATTCGATTCAGTATTACTTTTTCTAGTGACTTTTCTTTCTAAGCTATAGCTTTGAGCTGGATCGACTTTTAAATTAACGGTCCTTCTTGAAGTAAGTTCATCAGATCTACCAGCTTTCTTGTATGAACCATCTGCGTTAAGAAAATCTCCACTATTTAATACTTTGTATTCAGTGAATAATTCATTATCCAAGGATTCATAACCTTTATAAACTTGGCTACCCTCAGAATCGTTTAGCTGAGTATGTCCATCTATAAATCCGGCAGCTTTAATTCTATTATCTAAACTTTGACTTTGATCTCCAAGAGTCCCTATCAAGTCGCTACTAGAAAATCCTGTTACTTGATCCCATCCAGAATTAAGACTTACCAGAGCTCCGTTCGAACCGCCATCATGTTTATGGACAGTAGAAGTTTTTCTATATATTAAATAACCTTTGTCTTGACTCAAATTATCTACCGGAAATGTGATAAAAGGCTTGCCGTGGGTTATACAACCTAAATCGTTTAGATTTTTCGAGGTTACATCGTAGTTTCCGTCGCTATCTAAAACACATTTATCTAAAAAAAGTAAGGTTCTTGGAATTTTCCCATCTAAAAACTGACTATTTATTTCAAGACCTTGCACATTCTGCTCTGAATGAATTACGTCATCTAATATTATCTGTTGTTCTCCAAAATATCTACCAGAAGTAAGCAGTCTAGCGTTGTAATTCTCATCTGTCTCACCCTCGAACCGAGGTGCTTCTGATATGTATGGATCAAATTCTGTAAGCCCAGCTATTCTTAGCCTGTAGTTATGTTGTGGAAACGACCTACCCACCTGTTCCCCCGGGAATATGCTTTCTACAAAAGATAAATTATTAGGGTTATCTTCTTTATCTGGTGTTGTATGAATTAGATCCGACATACCTTAAGCCTTAAGTATAATTACACATTTTAAGTGTTGCTTATCTCCCTTGGGTCAACATAATAGTAGGCAGTTGGGTCTTCTTCTGAAGACCTTGAAGCTAACTCGCTAAATTGCCAATTTATTGAGTCAACTTGACCAATCGCATTGTAATAATTGTAAGGCATAACAAACTGACCTGCAAAAGCTCTCATGTAAAAGTCCATCTGGGCATAAGGATCGCTCTCCAAGGGAGAATCTATACCAACTAAAGGTATCAGCTTTAGAAAGTAGAATCGAGGGAAACAAGCGCCAAAAGGCTTATATCCACCACCTTCATGTACATTAGTGCTGGTTCCATAGTCGCCAAGCATCATTCTTTTGCAGTTATACCCACTTCTACCTAAATGTTTATGCATTAAATACTCTACAACAGCATTTTCATCTGTTCTGTAGTCTTGTTTTTGCAAAGAACTCTCAGATACATTAGACCAGCCTCCAGAGCCAACCAATTTAGTTTTAGGTATCTTATGCAAAGGTCTATCCAGCTCAACTCTTACTGTATTTATTGGGCTTAATAAAGAAGAAGCTCCTCTTGGTTTGACACTACTAGGATTAGTAAAAGGGCTAGGGCCTAAAGCTCTACCAAAATTGTCCACTAACGTACAACTCGTTACTTTATAAGGTTTTCTTGAGACAGCTGGGCAAGATTTTCTATATTTGCTAATAAATGCTGGAACTCCATAATCTTCTAAATTAGACTGTTTATATTCTAGGCCACCATATCCATCAGAAATTATACCTATGTGTTCAGTATGATTAGTATTAAAAATATAATTCAAATTAGGCGGACTTTTAGATAAGAAAACATTCAATCTAGGTCCCGGTACATTTCTAGGACTCAAAGGAACTCTAAGTAGCTCCTGCCTAATCATATCGTACTTTATGCTAGTGCTCCTTTCGTATTCCAAAGATCTATGATGGCATCTATTATTTAAAAAACCCATTATATCCCCATAAACACTTGGCTTATAAATATTATTAAGATTAGGATTGTAATGAACACTATTCATAAACATTATCCACTCATTACTTTTGTAAGGGAATGACGAGTAAGGCTCCTCCACTGTCTTTTTTTCAATGCTTTGTTGATAATTTTTCTTAACATCAGTAGGAAATTCAGAGCCGTTAGAAGAAGATATTATTCCCTCCATTTCATAAAGACCCCAAGTAGGATCAAGTCCGTCTTCTGCATTATCAATATGAGACTTACTAAGACCGACAATAACACTTCCACTAACAAGGTTTTGACCCATATACCTGATACCTGAGCCATAAACAAAATAACGTCTACCTTTTATTATTGGTTTATAATTATCATTTGGCAAATCAAATAGATTGCTTCTTGTTCCTTGATGGAATCTTCCAACAGGCTCAATGCTTGGCTCCATATGCTTAAGAACAGTTGCTTTAGCTTTTTTGGGTAAATATTTATTAAATCTTTTAAAGTACAGTACTCCTTTTCCACCTTCTACTCTATAATCTACTAAATCATGTCTGTCTGCCATTCTCATATAAGAGCTTACAAATTTTCTAGCAGACTCATACAAAGGACTAGAGCTTACTTTTTGTCTTAAAGCAGGTACAACGTCTGAGCCATATATGTTTTGTGCAGAGCCATATTTTAAATAGTTCTTCCAAACTCTATTAGAATCAAAGAAATCATGACCAACTGTACCAACACCGGGGAAGTCAGAGCCTATAATTCTTGACATAGAATTTCTATTATTACTTTTTGCAGTAGTGACTCTTAGTAATGAATATAGATCTTGAAAAGAAGGTCTTTGTTTTAATACTATTAGTGGCTCTACTGTAGCAGAGAACATGTTTTCATCTAAGGCGAGTTTTTGTATAACTATTCTTCGCGCATCTTTTTTCCCTTCCAACCAATCCCTCACAACCTCTCCGTTTTGCAGAGCTTGTACTCGTAAGTTAATAAAATTTCCTTTTCCATTATTTACAGAAGAGTCTCTTCTCTTAGATAAATATATTTCTCTTCTGGCGTTAGCTTCGTCGCCATCTTCTACTGAATCGACTCCAGTATGCCACCCACCGAGCTTAACAAAAAATGGGCTACCGCCTAGAACATAGCCTCCTGCAGTAGTCGTAAAGCCTCCCCCACTATTTTGAGCACCAATCCAAAAAGCGACAGGATCTCCATCAGATAAGTTTAAAGATTCAAAAACCTCCTTAGGAACAAGTATGCGATCTCCAAATAAACCAACGCTATTAGGCCTAACATCTGCATCTTGGGGGTTCCCTATAATAGGTAAATGCCAAGTTCTCAATGAACTACTGACTTGTATTTGTGTTATATTAGACCAAGGATTACCGAAACTAATTACTTTGTCATGATGCTTATCTGGCCTATTCCCATGATTAGCCCGCATCCTACTTCTTCTTTCGTCATAATTTTTTTTTGCCTCCCTAACGCGTATAGTATCTCCTTCTTTAATGTCTGGTATATCTACAAACTTATCATCTAGCACTGGCACTATTTCGAAGCGAATCTTTTGGTAATCGCTTATAGGGTTTTTGAAATAAAATATCTTATTGAATATGTAAGCTTTTGAATCGTAACTCCTATTAACAGTATAGCTATATTTTTTCCATATTACAGTTTCATGAATGACTTTATTGCCTCCCCAGACTTTTATCTTAAAGACCATATTAGGATTATCTACCGCTGACGTCTCTATATAATAACCTGCCATGCAATGTTTCGCAACTGACCTAGCTCTAAAACTAGGCTCAAGATTTTTTAGAGGTAAATAGTCATTTTCTCCAGTTCTTGAAGCAGGAGGGATAGTACTAGAAACTAAATTAAAAAGCATAGTCTTATTAAAAGAATCGTCCTCGTAATCACCTATGACTCTTATAGCTTTACCGTACATTCTACCCCCCGTAAGCATACCTATTTGATTAAAATCATCATAGTTTTCGTAACAAATTACTTTTGTCGTGTCGCTACTACTGGCTGCGCTTTTTCCGCTAGTTGCAGGAAGGTTTCTATTTATTCCACGTATACCTTGTGTATTTACACTACCTAAAAAATCATTGCTTTTTGTTCCATGTTTTATTTCAAATTTTAACTTAGGTCTTATTTGGTCCATTTTAGCGTAACCCATGTCATCGACTGCAGGTTTTTTGCCTATTATTTCTCCAGTACCTTCTGGGCTAAAGTTAGTCACGTTTTGGACTTTTCCTGCTAAACAAGGAGCTAAAACGTTCTGTCTTGTCATGTAAGAAAATACATCAAAGCCCACCTGACACACGTTAAGGGGGCCTTGGGTGAGAGTTTTCTTCATGCCAAAAGTTTGCTGGCCTATATATGGAGTAGTCGCTGAAAATTCTATAACAGGAGCGTCCCAAGTCTTTCTTTCACAGAACAGACTTCTCTGTTGCTCACTTCCTCTGAAATGATATGTAAATACCCATAACACCAAACGAAGTAAATCATTTGCCGCATTTTTTCTTTTTAAAACTCCTTCGTTAGGGAAATGAGGAACACCATATTTATTAAACACGCCACCCGTAACAGCAGGAGCATACCTCATGTATACTGTATTGCTTGCGTACTCAGGGAAAAAATGGTCAGAAGATCTACCTGCCCAAAATAAACTTTTAGTAAACCAAACCGGATCACTAGGTCCGGGTAAGTAGCTTTCAAAGAACTGCCCCTCATCTGACATACCTCCTCTCCACTTCCTAGCTTTACTTAAGTTGTAGCTACCATTAGCCTTGTAAGCTCCCCTTTGCCGAAAGGCATCGCTCCAATAAGCTTTATTACTTAACAAGGCCCTAGAAGACTCAACGAGGCCATCAAATAAATTACCCTCGGCCCAAGGACCCATAATTGGATTGATTTTATTTTCTGAAGTTACCCTACCGAATATATAAGCATTCAAAGGGTTCATTACATTGGCTCCCTCTGGGTTTCCCGCTAAAGTTAGTGGCCAGTTGCCCTCTCCAGTTTGAGCAGTTGATAAATCTATATGCGCGTAGACTTTCCACCATTCGTCTTCAGGAGGGTTAACTCCTAAAGGTTGACCCGGAGTGGCTGTGTTACGCATTCCAGTAAACATCCCGTCAGCGTAATAAAATATACTCCAAGCGCAAGCAGGGCCTGCTCCAGATATTCTTTTGTTAAACTCTTTTGCTATTAAATTATGATGGGCAGCTAGAGGGCATTTTTCTTTATCCACTAAGGGTACATTCGAATAAAAAAAAGACATACTTTAACTCCATTTCGCGCATCCAACTTCTGTCGTAACATCAGTGCCTCCACCACCATTACCGCCCCTCTCTTGATAGTTTAAGTCTATCCACCCAGATCCAAGCCCAAGACCCCCAGTCCATAATACATGGAGTACATCTTCCGTAGTATAAGCAGGAGTAGCGGTAAAGTTACCCTCATTGTCAAAAAAATGCCTAGGAACATCTATAAGGAAAGTGTAGACTTGATCAGGATTTCTTGGGCTATAACGAAGAGCGGGAGATTGATACCTTACCCTCATAACTTTTCTATTTTTATCTGGCGGATACCTATAAGGGTCAGACTTGCCTTCACTATCTTTCCACAAAATACCCCCAAACTCCCACTCGCTTACGCTTGTTGGTATATCAACAGGGGTGACTTTTACGATTATATTCTCGCTTATCCCTCTGTGTTTTTGTTCTAGTCTAGCCATTTTATGAACTTGCTACAATAGGCCTGTCAGGAAAATCATAAAGAACTTTATGCTTATTGTCGACCTCTCCTTTGTAATTAAAAATACCAGCGTCCATAACAGTTCCAGTAATTACACCAGTAACCCTCATATTATCAGACCCGCTTACTACCAAGTTATATACCATTGGATCTGTGTCTACATAATTTTTTGCTTCTACAGCAATTGTGACAGCTTCCGGATATGAATTATAATTAAAATACCTGAGATTCGGAGTTTCTATACCAGTAGATGTCTGCTCTGCAAAACTAGAGTCCAATGTTCCATCTGCATTTTCCCTTGCACCAAAAGCGCCAACATAAAGCTTCCAATCAGAAGCCGGTTTAGTATAGTTAAAATACATTGGAATACCTGTAGCCAACTCTTTAGTTAATGAAGCCGCGCCATCTGGCTGAGGAAATACACAAGCAACGTCTAATACATTTTGTTGTTGCTTTATCAATGCCCCATCTGTGGTCTTAAATATATTACCGTTCGTCCCAGCAGTACCAGCGGTGGAAGTATATAAGTTTTCAGAAATTTGAGCTGAATAAGCTTCAACTACTTGACTAGAATAATTCGTGCTAGAAGAGACTAGCCCAACCGCTACATCGTCTATAGCCGTACCTAAGGAAGTAGCAGCTACCCCAGCAGAGCCATCACTACCGTAAGTGCCATGTGGACCAGATCTAAAAGTCACCACTGGGCTAGAAAGCGTAGAATAGCCCATTCCATTTCCACTAAACTGAACACCAGTTATAAAAGTGTAGTTTTTAGCGTGATCTCCACTTATATGCTCTAGATATATTTTATAAGGTAAGCCTAAAGTATTATCATTAGAATCCCTAAGCTCTTTAGAATACGATACGTCATAAAAGCCCCTAACTTTTCTACCCTGTTTAGCTGCAGAATTCGTTACTCCATCTGGATAGTCGTCAGCTAAAAACATTAAATTATTTAAAGCATCTCCACTATTTAGCGGTTTACCTCCATCAGACTCATTAATAATTATTTGTACTCCACTAGGATTTTCCCCTTGTACAGCTTTTATCTTTGTTGGAGCTGTTACCTTACCGAAGGTTGTATGAAAATCTATTAAAATATCATAATCTCTTGGTACTAAAGTATTTTGTGCTATTAGTTTTAAATCTTTTTCTGTTCCATTTCCAGCTACATCATTTAAATATGCTATATTAGAAGCAGTATTATCAAAAGCAAAGTCTTCGCTACCTACCATAACTTGACCAGATAATATACTAGATGTTAAATTTCTGTTTTCATTAAATTTCAAAGCAGAAGAAAAGGTTACGGTTTCTCCAGCAAAAGGACCGCTACTGCCAGAACTTCCACTAGATCCACCTTGACCATAAACATCTACTGATAAATTTTTAGTTACAGCTAAAGCCCCGGTTCTTTCGTATATGTTTAAATCGTTTATATCTATTGAGCACCCTACAGAATCAAAAAAGAAATGCCTAACTTTGAAATCGGCCTTGGAGCCTTTAGAACATATTAAATTATTATCAATAAAATAATCATATTCAGTAGGAAGAAAAGTGCCTTTAAAATTAATATTTTTATCTTTTTTATATGAGTAGATGCATCTATTCTCTGGATCAAAAACTCTACCACTTGCTAACTTAAATTTTAACTCTCTTCCATTAGCAGTAGTATTCTCAGATCCAACAAAACCAGATATCCCAAAAAAAGCCTGACCACTAGTGTTAGTAACAGACATGTCTAAATCATAAACAAGCTGAACATTAGTATCAGCTGTCGTTATGTGTCTTGCTTGTTTTCCGTTTATCCTCATGACATTGATCTATAAAAAGACATCTTAGGCTGAACAGACTTAGATATCGGACCTACTTTTCTGAATATAGCGTCTAGCTCCGGTACTAAAGGAGGCCTATTAGACATTGAGATACTTAAATAATAGCCATTCTCATCTCTGCTTATAGATAGAGAATCTAAACCGTTTTCTTGTTTTAGATAATTAGACAATAGAGACAAGCCGCTAGTTGCATCAATATAAATTTTATAGTTAACATTTTCTCTTACTGTATCCACCTGCACTTGAGTTAAATTATTTTTAATTAAGTTATGATAATCTGCAGCAGTCTTAATTCCGAGCTTAACATAGTTTGTGTTTTCGTATGTCTCTAATTTATCATCAGAATCAACTCCGACAAAGTCATCTATAACCTGAAGAGGTATTTCACCTCTTGCTATTGCGGCTGAATTATCTTCACTGAATATTGCACCGACGTCTTGGGTAAGATCCTGAACTTGATACTTTATAGAAGAGACCTTTGGGCTAATCTTTGGGATAGCAGAAGATTTATCTAAGCCATCAAATACTCTTCTTACTCCGAAGTCTGTTGTAGTGAATTTCCTGTTATATATCAACACTCCAGCATGATTGTTTTGACTCGGAGCTGTTATATGAGTTATTGGCGTCTCGCTAGAACCAACAGCTACATCGGCGTATAGGTTTTCACTGGCATTCAGTACAGTTGTATTTAATCTTTTTATGACTATTTGAGTACCCCTTATTCTGCCTCCTCTATCGTCTAGTAACTCTTTATTATATAAAGCATCTTTTATAGCCTCTCTTTCTCCGCAATTTAACCCGGCTTGACCTAACTCACTCGAGGCGCACATTTCCTCTGCTAAGTCTCCTTCGCAAAGAGTTTGGCAATCCTCAGTATCATCCGCAGTCACAGTGTTTTGTCTATCACAAAGAGAACTCAAAGCGTTTATCTCTTCTATTGTGTTTGGTTGAAGTCCATTATCGATTATTTGTATGTCTCCTATTCTTGTCGCCGGAGCTTTAAACCCAGAGTTGCTTAAAAACAAACACACATTAAAATGCTTCCCAACTGCCTCTTGGTCTTTTACCATAGAGTAAAGTCTAGCAACAGCTTTTGGTGCTTTAGTTATATCTCCGTGTCCAGCTAGGAACTGTGAGAGTATAGGAAACTCAGCAAGTACAGGCATAAAGTCTCTTAATATGCTTTTCCTAACCCTAGGCTGCACGCTAGAAGGTATGTACGATGGACTAGATATATCTATATTTTGAGTATTTAAAACAAAAGGATTAAGAACCCTATCTATATCTTCTTTCGACCCAACCCAAGGAGCCTGTCTTTCAAAATGGAAGAAACCATTTTTTCTTTTTTGAGTATTTATATTATCACTGCACTGATCAGCTAAATCTCTAGCCAGCTCTCCTAACTCATTTATTAATTTATTTTGATATGCTATTCCAGAAGAAGTAAGAGAATCTATTTTTAAATCTTTTATATTCTGTATAAATTTAGCCATAGGGCTTTTATAGTGCTGGTTGCCTCCGTAAAATGTTGCACTAGGTTGCACTTCTAGACTTTCAAGTAACTTATAAAATCTATTACATTCGAAATGCTCTGAGGCGGGAGCAGAAAGAACGAAGTGTTTACCATAAAATTCATCAGCTATACTTTGCTCTACTGAATTTATATATTCTTTTATATTATCGTCTCTTATGCCACAAAAAACATGATAATTCGCTCCGTTCGGCCCGATAGGCACAACTCCGTCATCTGCGGCTTTTACTGTTTGATTACCTATGATCTGTGTTAAATTTGATCCAGAAATAATCTGAGCTTTAAGGCTATTGAGAGCACCCGCATCTCTACCAAAAGTCAAACCCATAGCGTCTATAAAACCTACGGCATTAAAATACCCAGAAGTTGAGTTGAATGCGGTACCAGTGCTGTCCTCTGTAACTTTACTATAAACTTCAGCAGCTCTTCTTACATTGTATATCTCTCTCAAGTCTGGAGCAAACTTACCTAATGTCATACTTATAAAGAAATCAGTTATACTCCTACCCAATATTGTACCTCCTCCAGTAAGCGAAGCTAGAGTCTGACAACCGAACTGAATAGAATGACTTCTTCTCCTATTTTTTTCCTTAGCCCCGGGTCCTCTGTTAAATTTAGAAGAAAAAGCTTGAGCAAAAGTCCCGTCTAAACTTTTTGTATGGTTCTTTGAGTTTATTACTATATCAGAACCACTTATCATATTAGCTCCGTGGCCTTTGTCTAAAGCATCTATGCCTACTATAGCGGCTTCAAATTTAGACTGTATGGATCGATCGGTTAAGTCAACAACGACCAGAGTCGGAAGAAGTTTGGTAAAGTCCCAATAAAAAGATACCCCAAAATCATTACCCCAGTTCTGAAGCACATCTTTTAAAGTACCTGAGTACGATCTTTTAAAATACCTATTATCTCTCCTATCTGGAAACCTGCTAAGGTCTATAGCTATACCAAACTGCCTAGCAGCGTCTATTAAATCTGTAAAGCTATAAGAAACGTCAGCTAAGGAACACTTCTGCTCAGAAAACTCTTCTGCGCCCAAGACTATAAAACCTCCAGACCAAATATTTTGATCATTTTGCCTTATCACCCTATAAGGTCTAGTTGGGCTACCTGAGGCATTAGCTAAAAATCTCAAAGTCTTTCTATCCACAAAAGCATAACCAGTTTCACTGCAAACAGAGTATTGTATAGCTTTGCCCCCAACTGTGTCTATAGTATGAGTTTCATTTAGAGGGCATTTTAGTTTAAATTCTATAGAATTAGGAACAGTATGCTTAGTCCTGTCCACCTCGAAATGCTCATGTATCAAACCAACAAATATTCTATCAAGCAGAACGGAACCATCTGAATATGTAAGGTATAACGACTTATCCTCCACGCTAGTAGAAGTCTCAAAAGAAGACAGGAACATATTTCTAAACAAGTTAGAGCCCGCAAACTTCACATCTACGGGAGATGCTAAATTAAGATCGGCATTAGAAATTTCAAAGTCTCTCCTAAACTCATTGTTTTTATATATTTGCGAATCCAAAGCAACATTAATATTTAACTTAGTGGATTCGCCTGAGTAACCAACCTGTGAGTCTGCTGAATATATAACACCCCCAAAAGCAAAACCGGGTGTGTTTGCTCCTATTTGTATCGTTGGTACTTCTACTTTATCTTTTGCCATTTTCCTTTATATTTTTACACTTAGGTTGCTCCGCTAAACAAGTTTGTTTTTTGTTGAGAATCAAAAGAGAATATTTTTGTTCTGTATCCGGGCATTGGAGCCTCTTCATCTTTCACTATAATATCTAACCCCACAGAACTAGGGTCAAAGATAAAAGATTCATTTTCTGAGCTAGGAGTAGTCAGGCCAATTAAACTATCCTCAGGTTTTTTTACATAATCTATCCCCGGAGATTGCCTCAAACCATTCCTCCAGACCTGCTCATCAAATACGCTGGGTATTGAAAAGTTAGATCCAGCAGTAGATGAATATTTAGTTTGAGTAAAAGACGTGGAAGCCTGAGGAGTGAATAACAAGTCTGCCTGATCAGCACCCAAAGCAGAAGCCTGCATCAAATAAGACACTTTACCCCCATGACTACTTTGTATATAGTCTGTCCCAGAAATTAGCTTCATACCGTTTAGATATACATCCTTGTCAACATACTCATCTGTGAAATGTTTATCGACTCCTTCATACACGCCTGTTATAGATGGGCCAGATACTATGTCAAAATATATAAAATCGTCCTCGTCAAGAACATCAGATTGGCTATTTAAAGCTATTTCATATCTATTATTGTCTATTCTTTCTGCTAGAGGGTATTTAAGTAAGCTACTAGAAAGATCAGGCTCAGCCCCAGCGTTGTTATTATTTATAAAATAGTTACCCTTGTATACTCCATTTAAATTCCCAACGTCTTTTAAGTTATCTCCAATATCATTAAATATGTCATTAACAGAAAACAGACCAGAGACTTCATACTGAATAAAACCATTTCTATACAACTGAATAAAAGGCTGTTTACTGCTTGCGTCATAAGAAAAACTTTCATTTTCTAGTTGATAACCCTCAACTCTAAAATTAGTACCATCAGCCAAATCAAATCCACCAAATGAATAAGTTTTATCTGAGTTGTAATTTATAGTATTTAAGTAGGCATCATGAGTATATATTTCTAAATTCTCCGTATTATCTAATGGCACGGTTAAGTTTATAGAACCCTTCATAGCGCCAGCTTTAGATACATAAGGTTTACTTCTAACAGGAGCCTCAGGGACAAAAAAGCCAGTAACGGAAGTAACGTCATTAGGCCCAACTAAATCCACTAGAACGTCTTTATATATAACAGCTTGGCCAGTAGGAGCGTTGTAGTAATGAGGTATAAGATTTCCGTTTTGGTCTTCTAAATAACCTGATACTGTTCTTTTGTATCCAGCAGGGCCAAAACCAACACTCTGACTTTGGACCTCTACGCCAGTGACTTCTTTAGTCACTCTGTTTTGCGTGCTTAAAGTAGGAGGGGTATAAGATTCTAAATAAAAAGATTCAGCAAAGACCTCTCTACTGCTTTCTGTCATATAGTCATTAAATAAAACTATACTGTTTATGTGACCAGAAAACCCTGTGTAAAATAAATTAGGATCATACAAATGCTCGGTATCGTGAGAGTTAAAACCACCAAATAAAAGAGACTCAGAATTTTGGAAACCCTCTAGAGGAGTGTTTAACGAAAAAGGTTCTTGATCGGGTCTATGCAAAGACAGCTCAAGAGAACTAGGAGTTTTTGCTATAGATAATAAATTAAAATCTTTCAAATGGTTAGGGATAGTTTCTACTGTTCTATCTAAGTAGGTAACGCCTCCGTCTGTTGAGGTTCCAGCTACATACTCGTAATACAATCTATTTGATCCGTTTATACCCACATGAAATCCCGACAAAGAATTGTAGCGCGTCATAGTTGATACTAACACCTGACTACGAGTTGGATCTTTAGAAGAAAACTCCCCAGAAAAGTCTAGAAAACAAGTCCAGTTTTCTCCCGTTATAGGTTTAACTACGGATAGCAGACTTTGTCCATCAAAATGACCAGATCCAGTTACTGAAGTGGAGTTACTTAAAATCTGAGCAGGATGATTATCTAACGCCACTACATACTCCTCAGCAACTTCTCCTGTATTGACTAATTGAGATCCGGTGCTATATAATTGATTAAACAACACATAGGTATCATAAACATTAGTAGTATGCCCGCTTATAAGTTTGTATTGATGATCTCTAGCTTTATTATTTCCATCGCTATCTAATAATACATCACCTTCTGAGATTATACCACTTAAGTCGTAATACGCTAAAATTTCTCCAGTTGGAAAACCGGCTTTTCTAGCGTATTCAAATAAAATGTCTTGTTTCATTAAGTGTCTAATCTATTTAAATTTACTGTATTTACAGCTTTTTCTTGAGAAAACGTTCTACTGTATGTTATACTTGACGTATCTTTATTCTCTATTTTATTTTGAGAGTCCATTCTCTTGACTTCTCCATCTAAGAATGAATCCCTTATGAAATCGTTAATGTTCACTGCCTCGCTTTCGCCTAAGTTAAAACTCGCTTCTGTTCTGTCTGCTGCAATAGCAGAGGTGTTTATAGACAAGATTTCTCTTTTAGTTTTGAGTTTCATATCGTATATCAAATAATGCCCATTCTCTAAACAAGAAGGTACAGAGCGGTAGACCTGCATAGCTGGCTGCACATCGATGCTGTAATTCAAATCCCTAACAGAACTATTTTCAGGAAAGTCTTTATCTGAAAACGTAGCCGAATAAGATATAGTACCATCAAACTCATTCCTACTAGCAGATACAGAAGTTGGCCTTGGAGATAGCTCGTATTGAGCTCTATTTGGAAACATTTTGTGATACATTAATTGAGCCTCATCTTTTATAAGCTTAGAATTATTATCTAACATTAAATCTAATAAAAGTAAAGCATCTCTATTTCTTCTTTCTAATGCTCCTCTAGTAAATATACTACCTTGACAATTTACTGTTACAATGTCTGTTACGTTGTCATGTTCAAACCCTATATTATAATCAAAATATGAAGAAGCATTTTTTATTTTTGCGTTTTTAAATAATTGATTGTTGTCATATACTATAGAAAATGATAAAGTCTTTGCATCTTCGTTAGGGCTTATAGAAAAAGAAACAGGCTCTTTATTCAAATCTAAATTTGCAGAGCTACCCGCTCTAGTTCCTTCAGCGCCATTGATATGTCTCTTGTAAGCTTTATTTACTAAATCGTAAAAATTTCTAGATTTAAAATCACTCTTTATCTCTTCCCAAGTCGTTCCAGAATCTTTATTTCCAGATACTTGCCCGGTTAGAGTCATCGCTACAAATTCAGTGCCTTGTTGATCTTCTAAGGAAATCTCGTATGTTAATAAAATATTAGCTGTTTGCATTGCGGGCAAACCAGACTCTTCCCCTTTTGACTCAGAGGCTTCATTAGTAACAAAAGAATAATTCTCTGTGATAGAATATGTACCGCCCAATCTATCCGCGGTTTCATTTATGGAATTTAGTATTAGAGTAGAGTCAGGATGTACGTTTTTATTTAGAGCTTGACTTATTCTAGAGGAAGCACCTTTTCTAGACTCAACAAAAGTCTTAGCCTTCAAAAATCCATTAGGTGCGCTATTACTTGTATTGTACCCTGAAGCCGATATAGTATGAGTCGCAGAAACAGTCCCGCTGTCATCCTCGCTATAGTTCCAGCTATCAACAGGATCACTAACTCCATAATTAGCAGTATAAAAATCTTTATCACTTTTATAACCAACTAGAGTTATAGTATAGTCTACAAAGCCCACATAATTAGAAGAAGAAAAAGAAACATTTTCTACGGTACAATTCTTCAAGAGAAACTCGCTATCGTGACCTATGACAGAGAAGTCCTGATAGTTCTTGCTCAAGGCACCAGAAAAAGCTTTAGCAATTTCATCTCTTTTTTCTGAAAGTTTTAGATAGTCATTCCCAGCGTCATCGTCTCTCTTGCTTAATAATGCGATTCTACCTGTTAAAGACACACTAACAGAAGTAGAGAAAACATCACCACCTACATAATTATTCTCAAAAGTTTTAGATACAAAAGGCGTCGGCACTGGAAACTCAAAAGCACCATACTTAACTTTTACTTCTTGAGGGTAATCTGCCATTTTAATATTTAAGCGAGGTAGCCGCTACTCCTTTCTTATCTACAAACTTCATAGAAGCGTTGTAATTAAAATCATACTCAGAAGAAAAACTATAGTCTAAACCTTCTAGATACCAACTCAAGTCACCCTCCCCAACTTGAGGAGACTTAACAAAAGCATTTTTTTGTACATCTAATTGTAGACTAGAGAACACGCTATCCGTCGCTGTCTTTAAATACGAAGAATGAGCAGAATTTATTTTATTTGAATTAGGGTTTCTTTTAAGTATACATGCAAAGTCTACAGATTTTGAACCCTCGGTGCTTTGGTTGGAGTCATAATTAGTTTCTTTTACATTTGGAGCGATAACATTCGTCCTAATCGCAACAGGCATTTGATAATTAGAATCTTTAGAAACTTTTCTTACATAGGTCTCATTTCTTAAAGTGGGATCATCCGAGTAAGTAAAAGAGTAAGATATACCTAATCCATAGACGTTAAAATTTAAAGATGAGGAAGTCAGGTTAGTAGGATAAGTTAAATTAGGAATAGCAGAATTAATCTTTATAGAATCGAATAAAGGTTTTAGCCTAGCTATAACATCCGAGGAAGTAGTAAATTTATCATATAAAGACTTTGGTTCAAATGAAGAATTTTTACTCTGGTCATATGGCGTTATTGTTCCTGACTCAGTAACAGAGGTAATGTTGTCTGTCCCTCTTTGAGAATCTAGCGTATACTCAAAAATCGCATCATTATGCATTCTAGGATTAGTAGTAAAAGTTATAGTATAATTTATTTGTCCTGCTATTCTATTTATACTCCTACCAAAAGAAACGGATTTAGTTTTTAAATCTGAATGATTATTCCATTCTTGCTCAACAGGTACCCAACTAGGAGTAGATTTAATAAGATCAGATAAGATGGCTTGGCATCTAGTGTAAGCGCCAGTCTTCAAAGATTTTAATCCTTGATAAGCGTTTTCATATTTATCTTCGTTCTTTTTGGTTAAAGCTTCTGTCTCTAAAGCAATGCTAGTTCTGCCTTGTATAGAGCCTGTTTCCACTATAGATACATTACCGCTTTCCTCTACTTGAACTGCATGAGATAAAGAAGCTGACCATTTTTCGTCTTTCTCTGTGCTCTTGTAAGCCCCAGACCTAGATGTGATAGATCTTGATATACTAAAAGAATTATTTATGGTATCATAGCTTTCAGAAAAAACGCCATTACCTTTTACTGTTCTTATAAAACCTGCATATCTATCATCTATATAACCAACTTTCGCGGCTGCATTACCAGTTACATCAAAAGCTTTTATAGCAATTTCTTTTGCTATGACAGAAAAATCTACATCTGTTGGAGTATCCTTTCTTAATGAAAAATTTAAAGTTTGAGTAAATGAATAAGAATAATCATTTGAAACAGAAAAAGAAAAATTTTCATCAAAAGATTCAAAATATCTTGCATACCCCTGTAATAAAAAGTCTGTAGCTTTATAAATTTCAGGATCTGTTTTCTTTAATTCACTGGTATGATCAAAAGCTTCATAAAATTCAAGACTCATATTTACTCTTAATAAATTTATATGGTCTTCTATACTTGCTTCTTGAGTTGGAAACTCGTAAGTTAATATTTTTACATTATTAATTATTGTTCCATTGATAGATATATCTTGCACAAAGCCAGAATTGTTTTGCCCCAAGAGTTCTTCTAGGTGAGCTTTCTCTGTAGTATCTATTTTTTTAAATCTAGTAGAAGTTATGTCTTTTCCGGGATATATAAATGCAGTTATAGAAAGAGAGACAGTCCTACCATACTGGTATATATCTCCACCAATATAATTAGCAGACTGAGAAAAGTCTAAAACTTCTGCGTTCTCTAGATTAATAGTTGCCATACATTACCGAATCCCGTATCCCTGACTATTAGTCGAAAAGCCGGGTTTTTTTATTCTGTTAGATTGTTTTCTGTTTAAAGCCTCGCCCATTTGACTCATATACCTAGCAGTCTCAGGGTCATTCATTCTTTGGCCATTATAATGATAATTGTTTACGACGGTCTGGCTACTATTAGAAACATTAGAAGGCGTATACTGGTTACCGGCGTCAGCTAGCTTTTTGCCTTGTCTCCTAAAGTGAGCATCATCACCATAATCACTTCCAACCATCTCATAAGCACTCATAGCTCCTCTTAGGTTAGCAGCCCTTCTACTAGAACCTCTTGTGAACTCATCCTGTGTATTAACAAAACCTTGGTATCTCATTGATTGAGCCTGAGCAGAATTCATTTGCATCTGATTTACATATTGAGCGCCCCCTCTTGCGCCCTGTAGAAGTGCGTTGTTCTGAGCTATAGTAGCGTTAAGAGATTCTAATTCTCTGTTGTTTTGCTTAAGAGTGTCTCCTTTGAATAAGTTAGCAGCTTGCTCTTCAGCTGTTTTTCTAATAGTAGCTTGATCCATACCTAAATTCAAACTACTGTTAAGGGAGCTTATCTGAGAGAAAGCAACTCTTGACGCAGATGCCCTAGCTTGTTTGCGCATTCCTTCAGGCAATTCCCCACCTAAAAGCTCTTGTATACCTGCGAATTGATTTGCTCTAGCTCTATCTACACCTATTCTGCTGCCAGCCCTAGAAGCAATAGCGCCTGCCTGTTGAGCTCCTTGAATCTGAGATAGTACCCCATTTAAAGCGGTTGGATCAAGAATAGCTGAAGAGCCACCAAAACTCCTTAATCTTTGCTCTTGCCTAGCGGCAGCTATCTGTGCAGTTGCGATTCTATTTGTCTCGTAAGTTTGAGCTGCGTTCTCTTTGAATATTCTGTCGCTTGTTGAATTTAAATTTTCTAGTTGTGTAGCTAAAGCCTCTAAAGATGCCCTCTGCGCTGTATCCGCCCCGTCTGCTTGAGCTCTTAAAGCAGCGGTTTGTTGTTCTATCACAGCTCTATTTATACTACCCGCTCCACGTTGTCCTCCTGTAGCAATAGTATTCCTAATACTTTGACCCAAACCGCCCCCAACATTAGCTGTACCTAAAGCCTTACTTGCTGCGGCTAGAGAATTACCAAACTTAGTAGCGTTCTTAGCTTGGAACTCTACTTGCTTATTGCCAGCATCTAACCTAATTTTTCCAACCGAACTTAAAAAAGCACCGGCAGCTTTTGAGCTTATTTTTATAGTTTCTTTTCTTATTTTTTGCTCTAGTAATAAACCTTTCTTCGTCTCTTCTATAGCTTGCTGCTCCGCTCTGGTCTGACGAAGTAGTTTTTCTCTTTCTCCTGATAGTTCTTTTTCTTGTGTGACTAGCTGTTGTCTCTGAATAAACTCTTCTTGTAAAGCTTTAGAAAGTAATTGAGCAGAATAGTCTCCCTCTTCCATGCCTTCTATAAATGCATCTACGGTAGTTGGGTCTAGACCTAAATCGCGCAGTCCTGACTCTGCTTTTGCTCTGGCTTCCTTGTCTGTAGCGCCTAAACCTAAGTTTCTTATTAAATCTCCAGAGCCTGCAAAATTGGTTAACTGATCTGCCGATAAGCCTGCCATAGCAGTTGCTGCCACACTATTAGCTTTTCTTTGATCTCTACCTCTTTTTCTAGCAAGCTCTTCTGGGCTAGAAAAAAGATCTTTAGCTGGTTCAATGATGCCGAAATCTGTTTTTCTGATTTCTCTTACAGTTTGGGCTACATCTTTTCTGGCTTGAGCTTGAGCTTTATTTCTGCCTTGTTGATCTATACCTTCTTGGACTACCGCTTGTATCTGAGTAGGGTCTATTAAATTATTTACTTGAGAGCGTATATTAGCAGGTAAGTCTAACATAGCTTTTCTCATTTGTTTTTGGGCTTGTAACACCTGAGTCATTGAAGCGTTAGAATCATTAAATACGCTGGCAGCCTGCTCTGCTGCGTCACCAAACTTAGTAAGCTTGCCTATGTTTTTTTCTGTCTCTTGAGATACTTTTTCGAAATTACTAGTCGCTTCTTGTAACTCCTGAAAAGAGCTGTTGAAAGTTTCGTTCCTTAAAGTGTCGACTCCGCTAAACGCAGCTACACCAAGACCAGCGACTCCTACAGGACCAAGTGCTCCACCTACTTTACCTATACCACTTTTAAGTTTAGAAGGAGTCCTTAATGTCCTTGTTGTACTGCGTCCGCGCGCTGACCTGCGAAGCTCCGTCTCTCCTCTAGAAAAGAAACCCGGCTCCTTAAGTACTGTTCTTCTTAAAACCGCAGCTCTACTACCAGAACCAACCGTCCTTGTTCTACTAGCAGGACCAGATTCCGGAGCACCACCAGTTGCAAACATATCATCAAAACCTTGGTTTAGAAGACCAAGTCCTCCCCTAACCGTACCTAAATTAGGATTTTTCTGAAATCTTTCAGGCAAAAACATACCAGCAGCCATAACTGAACCACCCATCGTTAAGGCATTCTGTAAAGCGTTAAGTCCGCTCTTTAACTTAATTGTCTCTTCAGTACCGCCCTCTACGCTGTCTGAATAAGATTCTAAGCCTGTGCTAAGCGCAGAAATAGCCATTTGCATGCCCATTAACGCCATTGTATTTTTCATCATGGCGTTACCACTATCTCCTGCTGCAAAGTTAGGCACACCACTTGTTCTAGGGTTAAGCCCCATAGACAAACTTCTTCTAATGCCTTGACCAAGACCACCGGGTTCGTCTCGTGTATTATAAACACCAAGCCCCATAGGATTAAGACCGGAAGCTAACGAGCGACTGGAGCCAACTCTAATCTTGCCAGAAGGAATACCAGCAGAACGCTCTCTTGCTATGGCTTGATGAAGAGCGCTGAAGCTAGGTATAAATCCGCCAGCAGCAGTAGCTGAATTCATATCTTTTATAAACGCTTTTATCTTCCTAGAACCTGAACCGCCACCACCTTTATTTATGCTTGTAAATACTTTGTTAGCCAAGCTAGTCATAGCGTCAGAGGATACGCTTCTTTTACCATCTGCTAACTTTAAAGAACTACTAAAACCAAAGTTGTCTCTTAACTTGGGGCCTACAAATCCAGATTCTTCGAAATCCCAAGTAGCATTAGGATCACCTTTAAGAGTTTTCTCGAAACCTACTGCATTTTTTGTAAGTGCGTTTATAGAAGCTTCAAATATAGACCCCTCTGCACCTTTGGGAAACAGAGCGCCGCCCTTGTTGCCCCTCATTTTGTTTATTATTTGCCCTGCTGGTTTGAACTCTTGCAAAAGTTTTGGCCCGAAAAACTCATTAGTTAAAGCTATCAAAGGTCCAGCCATGTGCTTTTTAATTAAACCTGCATATTCATTGTTGGTTTGCGAATTCTTTTTGTCGTATTTACCAAGGAAAGATTTTTGCTGAAAGCCACCTATTTGTATTTTTTCAGGCCTTACTCCAGCTGGGGCGCCTTTAATTGCAGTTATACCACTTGTACTAGCTGTTATAGTAGAGTTGTTGTCTACATCACCAAACAACGAAAGAACTCCGTAATGGCCACCTACATTAAACAATGGTAGAGTTGGAGTCTTCTTCTTTTTCTTACCAGAAGTTTTTCTCGCTGCTGAATTTGCCTGAGCTTTAGCCACTACGTCATCAGGAAGATCTGTTCTATTATTCCATCCTTGTGGATTCTTACCACCCATGATTGCCTTTATCGCGTCTTTTGTACCCATCGCAAAGTTAGGTATATAACCACCAGACAAAGCGCTCATGAAATCCTTAAAAGCCCCAGAATCTTTTGGAGGTATAACTGCTGTAGCTTTTTTACCCATAGAATTAGTGAAGTCAACCACGCTCTCATGACCGTTTGTCATAGCAGAGAAAGCCCCGCCTCTTCCGTTATGTATAGTATCTCTTCTGACTTTTGGATTTGCTAATTGAGAGCTTGAGTAGCCACCCATCATCATACCGAGAACTTCTTCGTTTGCAAAGTTAGGTATATAGCCACCACTTCTACCTCTACCACCCCTGCCTCCAAATTTTCTTTCTTTTCCTCCTGAAGTTGCGCCAAAATCAGAAGAGAATACAACACCAGCCCCAGTCAGAGTTTGAGCTATTCTTTGAGATATCAACAATTGATTATCTAAAGCAGTAGTTTCTTCATTTATTCTTTGTAGAACAAGTTGGTGAGCGTCTTCAACACTTAAAGTCCCGTTTCTAATCCTATTCATTAGATCTGGGTTCTCGCTCAGTACACCAAATATCTGTTTCTGGATATTGAGTTGGTTTTGTAAATTTTTATTTAGGCCAGCTAAAGTCTTGAAAGCGTCAGCTGCAAAAGTCGCAAGCTGCAAGAAAGTTTTAACTAGTAGCGCGCCGATTATAACTAAACCCGGACCTCCTATAAACTTACCTATACCATCAAAAACTGACTTAGCTATAGCTTGTCCAGCCTTAGCTAAAGAGCCATCACCTGAAGCAGCATCAAAAGTTTTATTTATTGTTCCAAATATGTTCTCCAAAGCGGGGCCAAAAGTTAACCCTCCTATTTCAGCCGCAGCTTCTTTGAAAGTATTTATTGTCCTTTGAAATTGTGCAGCTAGCGTTTCATTTAATTCTTCGTTTCTTCGTATAGCCTGATCAGACGAACCAATAGATATACCTAGCGCCCTATTGTAAATACCTTGTTCTCTATTCAGATCACTCAACGCAGCTTTTAATACGTTAACTTGGAACACACCACCGACAAGCTCTGATATCTGAGCTCTTTGAGCCTGACTAAGATTATCAAACTGTTTAGCTAAGTTTTCCAACACCTTAATGGCGGGCAGAGTATCTCCTTCTAAGCCACGAACCTGCACACCTAAGTTTTCCAACTCTTTGATTACTCTTGGCCTCTGTATTCTAGTGAAAATAGTTTTGAAACTGTTACCAATCACAGCACCGCCTCTAGCGGTTTTTTGTTGAGCAGTGGTAACAATAGCTAATAATTGGTCTAAATTTACACCAGCAGCAACAGCCGAAGAGCCAACACGACCTAGAGCCTTTGCTAAATCTTCAGAACTTACAGCAAACGCAGCGTGAACATAAGCTAACTTATTAATTATCGCGGTGCTATCTAAACCTACTTTAGTAAAAGTGTTAAGAGCAGCAGTAAGAGCATTAACAGCTTCTGCAGCATCCAATCCAGCTAGCCTAGATAATATAAGGGCATCTTTAGTCCTTTTTAGGGTCTCCTCAACTCCCAGACCCTGTCTTGCGAGCTCTGTGGCTGCTTCTGCGGCCACTTTGAAGGACTGCCCTGTCTCTGAGGCTATTTTAAATAAATCAGAGCCAAATCGCTGCAAATTCTTACTTGTGACCTGTAAGATTACATTTATATCTTTTAAGGATTTTTCTACCTCGATTGCCGACTTAACGGTTGCTGAAAAAGCTTTCCTAACCGCCAATATTGCACCAGCGGAAGCGCCAAACGCCAAAACACGAGCATTAGAAGCGTCAAGAGACTTCTCAAACTCACCTAGTTGCCCATTTATTCGACCAAGCGGCCTAAAACCTCTAGTGTTTAGGGCTAAATCGATGTTAATTCTTGTAGATCCTGCAGTTGTCGCCATAATACCTTAAACCTTCACAGCTTTTAATTAATTACACCTTAAACTACACTACAATCCATGCATCTTTAATATTTCATCAAAATTCATTTCCCCTCCGTGTTTTTCTATTTCTGTATTTAAACTCAAACTTTCCTCACTATCTTTCTTCATAGAGGATAACTCTGATTCCGTAGCGCCAAAAACAGACTTACCTCCAGCGTCACCTTTATCTTCCATATCCCTCATAGCTTCTGAACTTTTTGCTTGTAACTCGTACCACTCTATTACTTTATCTGGAGAACCTTGAAAATCTTCAGGGGGAGATTTATGATTACTCATTAAATTCTTCATGTATTTAGCATGAGACATTAATGATACTTGAAAATTTGTTAATGTTAAAATAGGTTTACCAAAAAAATTGTATACATTATCGTCACAAATAACATAAGCATTCATAAAAAAAGGAGAAACAGCTACTCTTTTTATTTCGTCTCCGCCAAACTTTTCTGCTATCATCTCTGTATAAAGAGATAAACATTCGTTTACTTCATGGTGCTCTAGATAATCAAAATCTTCTTCTGTAAAATATAATTCTTTTAACTCTCTATCTTTAAACATAGATCTCTGCAATGTAAGCTCGCTAATTTTTTTATTAGAAAAGACCTCTGCTGTCATGCCTATATTTTCATGCCTCTCATGATTAAGCACGGTCAATCTATCCTGAACTGGATCTATCTCCTTTTGAAGTAAAGCAAGTTGAGACTTTATTATTAGTTTTGATTTAGTAGTTTGAAACTGAAAAAGCTTGCTTTCTAGCTCTTTAATTTCTTCTTCTTTTTTCTGGCTCCATACTCCTTCTTCTATTAAGAATTTAACAGACTCTTCTTCTGTCTTTAAGCCAGACTCTCTAGCCATATATAGAAACTCGTCATATCTTCTTTCTGACTCTCCGGTTTCTAAGTCATTTAAGTGCTTTATAAAGACTTTATCTTTTGATTTAAATCTAAACTCAGAGCAACCAAATATTATGTCCCTATACAGGTTTTTATATTTTTTAAAAGGGTCATTCACTTTCTACTGGAACTTCTAGACCCGCTAACATTTTTATCTTTTCGTCATAGACCTCTTGTAAGCTTTCGTCTTTTCTTACTTCGTCTTTGATATAATCCAAAGATGTAGAGACTCTTTCGAAATCTTCTTTTGTCTTACAATTCCCACCATTCCAAGCCGCTAGTAAATAACTAGATCTTTCAATTACCTCTGCTTCAAAGTTTATAAATTTATCTTCTTCTTCGGCGATTCTTTCCTCAACCAACTCGTAAGCTTCCAATCTGTTGTCAAACCTTTTACCAGCAAACATTGGCATGTAATCATCTATTCCTCCGCGCTCCTCATTTTTAAATTTAATATAAGTTAAAAACAAAAGCCACCACATATTAGTATGCCTAGCGGCTCGAGCCTCTGCAGTGTGCTCGTATAGATCCTCAGCTTTTACTTGATATCTTTCTAGCTCTCCTTTTAAATCTTCAATCTCTTTAACGATGTCGGCTAGTTTATCCTGTCTTTGTTCGTCGGTAATCTCCTTATCCTCTTGTAGATTTAATTGTAGCACTTGAAACTCTTTTTCTTTTACGAGTAGGTCTCCGTACTTATCGTTAAAATGCTTTTTCTCTTCTTCGCTTAGGGCACCTGAATCGTCCTGATACCTTTTATTAATCATGGATCTAGTAAGCAGTCCATTCTTAACCCCTTCCGAGACTTTAACAGAATAGAATAGATTACATTCATCGAACATCTTTCTAGTAGGTCGCTTAAGGAAAATTTCTACATCCTCAGTGACTTCCTGCTCTTTGCTTATGGTGATATTGTTGCCTTCCTCGTCTTTACTTTCTTCCTTAACTGTCTTGGTATACTTGCGCGGAACGTCAAACTTAAACAACCATTTCTTTGTATTTAATGTATCTAATGTTTCTTTAATCATCTTGTTTTAATGTTATGTCTACAAATTCAAGAGCTTTTTCTATCTCTCTTACGCAATCATTTCCATGATCTAATATTCTTTTTCTAATATGATCATACTTTTCGTCACTAAAGTAGTCAATAGATTCAATATCTAAATCATCTAATGTATTGTCTTTGAGTTTGGAAAGAAAAGCTTTATGCTCCCTTAGAAGGTCTTCTGTGATTATGAAATAACCTTTATATAGGTTGATAATATTCCTATGTACCTGAAAGGATATAATATCCTTTATGCTAGCTCCTTTTTCCAACTTCATAGCCTCTTGAAGTTATATATTATTACACTAAAAAGAACAAAAAAAATCCCCGCACCGGGCGGGGATCTATAAAAGAAAGAGATATTTTAGATTTTATTAAGTAGCTTCTTGAATCCAAAATCCTTTAGATCCACCTGCGTAGTTAGTCTCACCAGAATCAACAATAGTCGTAAAATCAAGAGTGACTGACTTATTAGCCCCAATACTTGAGGAGAATGAATGTCCGTCTACCTTAGCATCTTTAAATCTAAGTTTCATTCCGTTAACTCCCGTAGATTCTTTTCCGAGGTTAATATCAACATTAAATCCGGGATCGTCTGTAGAATCAGTTTGATTTCCAACGATATCCTCTAAGTTATCTGCTGCCTGACTCGAAACGATAGCTTCAAGAGACATAGTAGCTGTCATTGGGAAAGTGATTAATCTAGCAAATTCGAATTTATCACCTAATCTTTGAATAGATTCACGAGGCATATCCATGCTGACTGTAAAGCTTTGAACGTGAAGAACATCTACACCTAAAGCAGGTATCTTATTTGCTCCGGTTGTACCAGATAAATAAGAGCCAGTAGATACACTATCAGCACTAAAAGTTATGTTTCCGGGTCTTAAAACTCTTGGAGCTGTAGACGTTTCTTTAGAGCCCGCTACACCAGCAGCGGCTCCCATTTGCATCTTTGTGGACTCTACATTGACAGTAGAAGTAGGAATGTCTCCAATTGCAGCAGTCCAAGAAGCAGAAGTCATGAAGCCATCAGGAATAATAATTGCATTATTTGAGCCCGGCCCTAAACCTAAGTAATCTTTACCTTCGTCAGCAAGAGCAATTTCATATCTTTGTTTTTCTATATTTGTATCACTATTAACGTTAAACATTATGCCTTTTGACCCACTTGCGTCTGCAGAAGTACTGCCAAAAAGTATTTGTTCGTTTGTCGTGCCCGCTAAAGAGTAAGAGAAGTCCAAACTTACAGTTGGTACTTCTACAATAAGTCTTTCAATCTGACCTAGCTGTCCATATTGGTTAACGTCAACTCTAGGTACAGTAAAAGAGTAGTTCGCACTTTGAACTCTCTGTATGTTTTGGGTTCCATTTTGTCCAGCAAATAAAGCCTCACTTTGGTATATAACACGCTTTCGCGTTGAGCCCGCCGCTTGGAACGTATTTGCTGCCGTTAGTTTATTGTCTGCCATGTCTTAAAATCTCCTTCTTTAGTTTAAATTACAGTTTTTATTTATTTTAGAGAAATACTTTTTACAGCCTAGGCATACGATGACTGTGCAATTCAAAATCCACAAAAGCCGAAAAAACATTTGGGTTTAGATTCTGAAAATCGCCTCTATTTGCAATATTTTTAGATACAGATACGTCTTCTATATTGCAATAGTCACCTGTAGCCGCTGCCGTATAACTATAAGTTACACCTGTATAGCCACCTAGAGCATTTAAATTTAAAGCGGACTGCTCTACTATTGACATCTTTTTTCTAACTGTATCTTTTAGTATGCCGCAAGCTGCGTCTAAATTAAACAAGGAATCAGCTAAAATTATGGCTCTAGCATTAATTGTAGTATCCTCTAAGCCTCCCATGGCAAATTCTTGATTTCTTCCTCCATTATCTTTAATGAATATAGCTGGGTAAGTTTGAGCGCTAGAATCTACGCCAGTAGTCACTTTAATATCACTGGTTTTAGGATTTAGTGTTAATTTAGTCTCGAAAAGCAACTGCTCCTCTGGCATGCTTGTCAAAAATACGTTAAAATCTTTTACTGAATAATCTCCACTAATTGTTTTTCCATCCATAGGATCACTAGCACCGACAAAGTAAACCTGCCCTTGCATATGATTAATAGAATGTAAACCGCTAGTGCCCGGCCCAATCGGGCCATCTCCATCAACATAAACACCAGTTAATAAATCTGGAGTAGAAGAACCAGTAATACCAGCATCTGATACTAATTGTTTAAATGGGGAAGCATAAACATGATAATCAGAAAATAAACTATCTATTTTAAATAAATTACTTTTATGATTTGTATAAGCATCTCCTTGTTGTGTTATTTCATGATCTATAAACAACAATAGACTACTCATTACTTTATTTTCAAATTGTACCTTCATTAGCTAAGTCTCTTTCTGTATTTATCAAGTATTTCAGATATATACGCTGTAGGCTTAAAAACGCCAATATTTATTTTGTTTTTAGATTGCACGGCTTTGCCTGATCTAGACCTATCTGCTATTTTACCGTCTCCGTAATTAAGGTACATGTAATTACTGAATCCAGATATACCTGTTTCAACACCCTTGACCCAGCTATTACCACTTTCCCAAGGCATCTTAGATACTATGTCAAATGTAGAAAGCGTTGGTATATTAATAGAATATCTATAAGACATAACGCCCCTATTGCTTCTTCTAGCAGTTTGCCTCCCTATAATGTTTAGGTAGGTTTTGAGCATTTCTCGCACTGGCTCAGTCGGGTTATCCGATGAATAAAAACCTATAAAAGAGAACAAGTTTCCTGATCCGCCTAATGTGTTCGAAGTATTGTTTGAATCTGGCCCTTGTTTTAGTTCTCTTGTTACTGGGTGTCTGTCGAAATCAGCTAAAGCCGCGCCTTTTAAGCCGCCGACTCTCCTACGAAAAGTCTTATCAACAGCCATCGCAACTTCCGGAGAATTCCTAATCGTCTTCTCTAGAAAGCCTTTTTTTAAAAAAGTTTTTAATGATACTGTTGGCATTACTTAGTTGATTCTAATTTAAACACAAAAAACTCACTATTTAAAAAGCTTTTATTTGCGTCTTCTGATATTACTTTAAATGATTTATTATCAAATGTTATCTTCTCCGTCTTACCTTTGTTTATGTAGTCTTTTGCGGTTTTTTGTACTTTTATGTAAACTCCCCCTTCCGATACATAAGAAGGTATGTCGCCAAGGGTCTCTTGGGTTTGATCTAAATTGTATCGAATAGTTGCATCAAAAATCCCAGACTGGGGCACGTATGTATAATTAACAGAGTCAGCTGGGTCTCCGTAACCAAATAAAGATGCTGTATTTATTGTGCCAACAACACGTTTAGGTTCCTTATGAACGACTATTTCCCTTTTAAAGGTATCAAAAATATCATTAAAAATACCAGTTAAATTATTTTTTTCAGTTTCTGATATGAGACTAGGCATTATATATAAGCGGTATTCGTTCTAACAAATTGACTATCTCCTTTATGGACGCCTTTAATAGTATCATCGCCAACCACTTGTCTAGGCCTAGATTGATTAGTTTTATAATCTCTAATCAACTCTTTCATCTCTGTATATTCTTGCTTTTTCAAGCTGGTTAGAGATTTAATCACTTCGTTTTTATTAATTTTTCTTACTGTTGATCCTTGGTCTGTAACCTGAACGATAGTATCTGATGAAGCTTTTGATATATTGGTTCTTATGCTTCTATCGTAATAGTGGATCATGAACATTCTTTTTAGAATAGCTGCCTCATCTATTGAAATCTCAGATTGCACGAGGGTATTATCGTTTTTCTCGTCTGTTTTTTGTATTATTTCCAAGGTAGAAGGTTCTATTTCAAAAAAAGTATTTATATGACTATTGAGTCTACCAATGTTTGCGCGGGTCCAATAAGATATAGAAGCTATTGAATAATCAGAATCTTCGCTTATTTCCCTAAACAGCTCATCGGCTATGTCTACAACTTTCATCTGTAAATATTACACTAATAAAAGGAAAAAGGGCAACCTAAAAAGGCTGCCCTCGATATATTGGAATGTACCCTGTTTGTGAATAACGGTTCCTAAATTAAGACTGAGAGCCTTGTACTAGCTCAGCTAGAACTCTGGCGCAGCTGTCAACAGCGGCATGCTCTTCATATGTCAGTCTTGCCTGACGAGCAGCAGCAGCAAGTGTATTCAACGCCTGCTCTGGTGTTGGTGCGGCTTGACCAGCGGCCTCTTGAGGAGCTGCGTCTTCCACAGGTGGGGTATCAATTACGTTATCTTCACTCATATCGCAAAGTTATATTAGGAATGAGTAAAAAAACCAAAAAAAAATCACAAAACATCCGGAATCGTTAATTGACCGGTATACAAATCTGGCTGATCTTTTTGATGCTCAATTTGTGAAGCCAAAATAGCTTTCCAGTCTCCGTCCGTTGCTGCTCCATTGCAGATTGCAGAAAGGTCTAGACCTCCTGCAGCTTTTCTAGCGTCCCCAGTTAGGGCAACGGTCGTATCGACATAAGCAGAAGTTTCCCCATCTACAGCTGTCATTCCTACTACAACCTCACAAACTTTGCCTTCGTCAGGGTCTCCTGCTTTACAAACGCATTTAGCTTCCAGTCTTGAAAATGTATACTCTATTGCCATTTTGCTAGCTCCTTAAATTAAGAAACACTAGGAGCGGTTAACGCACCAGTCCACTCGTGGGCCTCTCCTTTTTGGTCAGAGATGTTCGTGTCAATAGCAGCTTTGACATTATTGTCCGATATGTAACCATTTAAAAGAGTATCTAAATCAAGAGACGCCGGGGCAACGCTAGCATCGCCAGAGAGAGCTATTTCATGATTAGCGTAAGCTTCATAAGTTACTCCATTAACTGTTTCCGAGCCTTTTAAAGTAAACTCGATCATTGTTGTCTTCTCATTAGACCCATCTGAATCTGATGTACAAAGAGGGTTAATCCTGCTGAATTCGTATGCTATTGCCATTTTTCTAAAAATCCTTTTCTTTTTTTAAATTACACTCCTTAAGTAACTGGGAGAACTTCAGGTTGCAAAACTGGTTGCTGTTGCTGGGGCATCGGAATGCCTTGTGGTTGAGCTACAAAGCCCTGCTGAGGCATACCTTGAGGCGGCATACCTTGAGGTGGACAAGGCTGTCCCGGCCCGCATCCCTGCTGTTGTTGAGGTGGTGGAGCTAAATTCATTATGCTCTTAGGAAATTTTGTGTCTTTTTGCCTTTTTAAGCTTTTGACAACTTTATCTATGTCAAAAATATTATCATCTTTAAATGGGCACATGTGAGGTTGACCAGATATATCTAAATCTCCTAAATAACTATCAATTAAATGAGTTTTCTTTAATGTTACATTACTTACTATATTATCATGAAAATGTTCATAACCTAAAGCTTTAACATTATCCATTGGCCATAATACAGTAGACTTTTTACCTAAAGCCATAGCTGCGTGCTGAGCAAAACTATCAATAAATAATCTTTTACTAGACCATTTTATTAATGCTATTAGCTCTCTAACGTTTGGACTTGCTACCCAAGGCATATTCTCAAATCCGGGTTGATGTTCTGTTCTTATTTGTACTGGATTGTATTGCTCAAAAAACGGCTCAATCATTTTAAGCACAGTTGGAAGAGGCGCGTCACGAACCCAAGACATAGGAGCCCTATCTGCAGTCATAGCTCCGCCATTTGTTTGAATTAAGAAAATTGGTTTATCTGATGAGCCGAACTGCATTCTGGCTTGCTCAGACTCTGAATGAGTTAAATAAATCTCTGGTTTTTCACTATTATAATCAACCCCTAAAAGCTCACACCAAGCTTGAATACAATGAACTTTTTTATTAATGTAGCCATGGTGGTGGTATGGCTCTTGTTTCATAATTAGAGTATCTTTATCTCTGATGTAGTCTTCAAAAATGTAAGGAGTATTGCCTAATTGATAAAATCTTTCAACATTTGGGTTATTAAACCAAATAGCTGGCCATGAGCCAATAGTGATAATATCTCTTTCTGGGTACTTCTTTTTGATAGCCGCGGCAACCGCAGTTGCCATGATATTCTTACCGATTCCGCCTTCTACATGGAAGATAATATTCTTGTCATTCACAAATAGTTATATTATTATCTTGTGACTTAGACTAAAAAATATTTGACGCAGCTCACTTTAGCCATCTATATTATCAGGAGTAATTATACGACAGTTTGCTTTATCGACATTTCTTTCCCAGACAGAAGATATTACAGGTCTAACTAAGCCACACGCTTCCATTTGGTCTACAGGTATGCCATTATTAGTTGCAAAGTCTAATTGTTGCTGATTCCAATCTCCGAAAGTTTTGCACTCTACCATATTTGGAGAATGCTCATTCGCATCAGTTTCGACTCCGTTCCACCCTCTTTCAGCAGCTGGGTCTTTTCTAGTTCCTATTAAGAGAACGTTATAGCAGCCATCAGTGTTAGAGCAGATTACCAAGCAACATTGATCGGCTGTTACTTCTCCGTAAGCAGCTCCAAAATGTTTATGCGGAGCTACCCATGCTACGTCGTTTTTATTCAAAAATCTATAGTAGTTAGGCAAGGTAATTACATTCGAACAATTAGTCGTTTCTACTTGCCATCTATATATATTATCTCCTTCGTTCGGAGATTCAACAAAAGAGTGATTAAGATCTTTAGTACAATGTTTTTCTGGATTAGGGTGCATTATTTTAAACGTTCCAGAAGACTTTGAAACTGCTCCAGAAAAGTTAAAACAATCTATACAAAAACAACCTTGTCCAGTACCGGCATCTTGGTTTCCCCATTTAAGTATCCCTTGGAAGCCGTTGCCAATATGAATACAACAACCGTTACCCCCACCATTAGAACCAATTGATACAGAATGATTCTTACTTGCGCAAATGCTTTGGCCAGCCAAAGTACCGATTGCATAATTATAAGTACCGCTAGATACACTTGGCTGTGCGCCATACCCTATAGAAATATTAAAGCTTGCTGCATTTTGACCAGCAGATGTGCCAATAGCTACTGAGCCTGCACCATAACCACCAGCATTACAACCAATATAAATCTGACAACAATTGGTGTGAGCTGTACAAATTGCACCTACACCTATCATAACAGCCGAATTTGCAACGCAATAGTTTGGCGCGCTTACGCCAGTTAAGTTAGAACCATCGCCATAGTGAGTGCCACAAATTTTAGTAGCAGAAATGCACCCATTCACTTCACAAACAAGCGGGTACTTAACTCCTCCAGCTGACCAACCACCTACAGATATCCTGTTGGAGTCTGCATCCAGCCCGAAGTAAGTAGCGTAATCACCACCAGCATGGAAAGCAAAGAAAGCGTCATTACCTGCTCCGTTGTTATAGATCTCGAAAGCTCCTTGGCTTCCGGTCGAAACGGCCATGTCGTCATAGTTGTTTGTGTTGTTTGCATTAAAGCTAGGTCTTCCACAGAAGCAACCCCCTCCACATACTTTCAAGCAACACATAACGCAAACAGTATGAGAATGAAAACAAGTACCAGCACATATAACTCCATTACCAGTAACAGTGGCAGAAGTAAGAGTAGTGGAAGTTCCATCTCCAGAAATACACAGTCTGGTGCTTTCGTTGGTCTGAAGAGCTAAACCTCTAGCACTAGAATTGTGTCCAAAATTGAGGTTACTCCCATCCATCGCTATGTACGTACTATACCCAGAGCCGGTTACTATAACTTGTCCTGCCGCTCCAGCAGTCGGTGAGATATTTCCTCCATGGTTGACATTTAAGCAGCCATCACAAAAATAAGAGTCGCCAGAACAGAACTTAGGAGAATTTACAAAACTACTTGCATACACAGCAGGCGTCTTCGTAGTACCATATAAACATGTTTCAGGATTGCTGCTATTAGTCCAAAATCTTGCATTATGTGTGCCATTTGTAGTGGTGCCGCCTAGAACATCAGCAGTATTATTACTATGAATATCTAAATAACCACCAGCTTGAGTTGCTCCTGATATTATACGGTTTACTCCATTATTACCAAGTTGCACATGGCTCCAACACATCCCACCTCTATGGTGTGTATTAGA
>Ga0163179_10000111_pt1 | contig 56887 bp, 52 predicted proteins | sample AtlANTMetagenome_FD_109643 | JGI IMG/M metagenome (GOLD analysis project Ga0163179, IMG submission 109643) | Marine eukaryotic phytoplankton communities from the Atlantic Ocean - Atlantic ANT 2 Metagenome | ecosystem: Environmental > Aquatic > Marine > Oceanic | place: North Atlantic Ocean... | reverse complement strand
GCAAGCGGTGCCCGGGCGGGCAGCGGCATCCCCCGGGATGAAGACCAGGAGAGCGCCATTCTCAAGCTTGGGTCTCAGGGCCTCCCCGATGGCGGCTGGATCGGGATCCTCGTCCGAGAAAGTGGCGGCCCGCACGTCCTCGCGGGAGAGGTATTCCCGCGTGGCCGGCTCCACCATGGCCCCCTCTTCGACCAGCCATGTGATCGAGCGCGGAGCGAGCCGGGCAGCGAGGGACTGCAATTCACGGTGATCGAGGCGCCCCGGGACGAGGAGTACGCCGTCGGCGGGAAGGTTCTCGAAGTCGAGGAAATTGACGGATGCCGAGGCCATTCTTGAAGGGATTCCTACCGGAGGATTCCAAGAGCGCGAGCCGAATGAAAGCACTAAAGGCATCGGTTTCCGGCACTTACTCACACGATGCCGGGGAAAGTCCTTCACAGGCCGGATGGGCATTGTTAGAGGGTTCCCATGAGCGCCCCCAGTAGCAACGAAGCGCGCGCCAGGTACTGGCGTAAGAACCTCAGCTGGCTTGGTGGCTTGTTGGCGGTCTGGTTTGCGGTGTCCTACGGCTGCGGAATCCTTTTTGTCGACCAGTTGGACAAGGTCAAACTGGGTGGCATCCCCCTGGGGTTCTGGTTTGCCCAACAGGGAAGCATCTACGTCTTTGTAGTCCTTATTGCCATTTACGTGCTGGTGATGAACCGGTTGGACCGAGAGCTCTTGGAGGAGAGCGGAAACTGAGGGGGAACGCATGGACGTCAAGACCTGGACATTCATTATCGTTGGGCTTTCCTTCGCCCTCTACATTGGAATCGCGATCCGCTCCCGGGCGAGTTCCACGGGTGAATTCTACGTTGCCGGTAAAGGGGTGCCGAGTCTTGCCAACGGGATGGCGACTGCCGCGGACTGGATGAGTGCGGCCTCCTTCATCTCCATGGCGGGAATCATCTCCTTCATGGGGCGGGATGGAGCCCAGTATCTCATGGGGTGGACCGGGGGCTATGTCCTGCTGGCTCTTCTGCTGGCGCCCTACCTGCGCAGGTTTGGGAAATTCACTGTCCCTGATTTCATAGGAGATCGCTACTATTCGAATACAGCCCGGGTCGTTGCTGTGCTCTGCGCAGTATTCGTTTCCTTCACATACGTTGCCGGGCAAATGCGGGGGGTTGGAGTGGTGTTCTCCCGCTTTCTTGAGGTCGAGGTCAACACCGGGGTGATCGTCGGGATGGCCATTGTGCTGGTCTACGCCGTCCTCGGAGGGATGAAGGGAATCACCTATACCCAGGTGGCTCAATACTGCGTGCTTATCTTCGCCTACCTGGTTCCTGCGATTTTCATCTCGGTGATGCTGACCGGAAATCCCATTCCCCAGCTGGGGCTCGGGGGCACCGTCATTGAGGAAGGAGCGAGTGGAGGCATCAGTCTCCTCGACAAGCTCGACGGCTTGTCCCAGCAGCTTGGGTTTGCGAAGTATACCTCAGGCCAGAAGTCGACGATCGACATGTTCTGTATCACGGCGGCGCTCATGCTGGGAACCGCCGGGCTGCCGCATGTGATCGTGCGGTTTTACACCGTGAAGCGGGTGCGTGATGCCCGGGTGTCCGCCTTCTGGGCCCTGTTGTTCATTGCGATACTCTATACCGTCGCTCCGGCGGTCGGGGTTTTTGCCCGGACCAACCTTCTCGAGACGATTCCAGATGAGGAGTATGCTTCCCTGCCTGCTGCCGGGGAGGAAGGAGGATGGTTCAAGAACTGGGAGAATTCCGGACTGATTGCGTGGGTCGATAAGAATGGCGACGGGAAAATCCAGTATACAGCGGGCAAGGCCTTCGAAGGGAAGCCGCAGTTCGTGGCTGGGCGGGAGGACGCTTCCGGCCGGGGCGAGCATGGACAACGCCTTCTTGCAAACGCTGCCGGGGAAGGTGGCAATGAGCTCTACGTAGACCGGGACATCATGGTGCTGGCCAACCCTGAAATTGCGAAGCTCCCGAACTGGGTGATTGCCCTGGTTGCCGCGGGTGGACTTGCGGCGGCGTTGTCAACCGCAGCTGGGTTGCTCCTCGTGATTTCGACTTCGGTGGCGCACGACCTGGTCAAGCGCACCCTCAAGCCGGACATTTCAGAGAAAGGAGAACTGTGGACTGCGCGGTGTGCGGCCGCGGGGGCAGTGATTATCGCCGGTTGGTTCGGAATCAATCCACCGGGATTCGTGGCACAGGTTGTGGCGTTCGCATTCGGACTGGCGGCTTCCTCCTTCTTCCCGGCCATCATCCTCGGCATCTTCTGGAAGCGTGCCAACATGCAGGGAGTCATCGCGGGCATGATCGTGGGGATCCTCTTCACGTCATGCTACATCATCTACTTCAAGTTCATTAATCCGCAGTTCAATACGGAGGAGTATTGGTGGTGGGGCATCTCCCCGGAGGGAATCGGAGCCATTGGAATGCTGGTCAACTTCGTGATTGCCTGCGTGATCTCCGTTGTCACCAAGGCCCCCCCGGAAGAGGTCCAGGAAATGGTGGACCGGGTCAGGTATCCAAGGAAAGCGCTTGAGAAGCAGGATTCCTAGGACTCGGAGAGGGGCCCCCGGATATGCTCGATGGCCTCGGCGAGGTCCGCTGGGTTGACTTCGTGAGAGACAAAGGCATCGCCAAGGGAGCGGAGCAGTACGAACCGGACTTCCCCGGCGGAGAATTTCTTGTCACGGGCAAGCGCCGCCATGATGTCGTTCGTGCTGAGTTCAAGATCGAGCACCAGGGGAAGTTGCCATTGTGCCTGGAGACGGAGGAGACGGGAGCTCTCCTTGGATGTCAGGCCGCACTTTTTCGTGGAGAGATAGAGGGCCGCACGGATTCCGAGGGAAATCGCCTCGCCGTGAAGGAGGGTGCCATATTTGGCCGTGGATTCGATGGCGTGGCCGATGGTGTGGCCGAAATTGAGTAAAGCCCGGGTTCCGAGAGTTTCCTTTTCATCTTCCTCCACGATCCGGGCCTTGATGGACAGGTTCGCGGCAATGAGGTCTGGAGCGACCCGTTGCTGGGCGGGGTCCAGGGCCTCGAGGTCCGTCAGCATGGGACGATCCCGGATGGCGGCATGCTTGAAGATCTCCGCGAATCCCTCGCGGAACACCTTGGCGGGGAGAGTGATCAGGGCTTCCGGATCGACGAGGACGAGGCGGGGCTGGAGGAAGGCCCCGATGAGGTTCTTGCCGTCCGGGGTGTTTACCCCGGTTTTTCCACCGACCGAGCTGTCGACCTGCGCTACGATCGTTGTGGGAATCTGCACGAAGGGGATTCCCCGGTAAAAGATGGCTGCTACGAAACCGGCAATATCGCCGACCACCCCGCCTCCGAGGGCAACCACGAAGCTGCCCCGGTCGTGCTGGTGCTCGATCAGGGAGCGGCAGAGGGTCTCGACCTGTCCCATCGTCTTGGAGCCCTCGCCGGGGGGGATGGTGTGGATGCTGACTTCGTATCCGGCGTCCTCGAGGGCTTGCCGCACGGTCCCGGAATAGTGCGGGGCGACGTTTTCATCCGTGATGAGGGCGGCCTTGCCGGTCAGTCCGGTGGCCTTGATGAGTTCGCCGGTGCGCTTGATGGCTCCGCATTCAACGAGAATGTCATAGGACCGGTCCAGGAGATTGACGGGGACGGTGGGCACGGATGCTGGAAGATTGGCGTTCGGGGGCGGATTTCTGGCCGCTCGATCCTTCCTTGGCAAGCATTACGCGCGGCGGTGCGCATGCCACGGGGAAAGATCGGGGCGAAGGAGGAGTTCAAGGGGTTTGTCTGCCAGGGCAAGGGTGGACACGAGGTGCTCGAGAAGGAGGGCGGACGCCGAGGCATCATAAAGGGCATCGTGCCAGCGCCGTTCCGGGTGCGTCGCGTCAAGGGTCTCGACCAGACCCATTTCAGAGCAGAGGTCACCCAGTGTGAAGGATTCGAGGCTGGGCCAGGCTGCGCGGGCGAGGAGGAGGGTGTCCGCCCAGGGGCCAAACGGATGCCCGGGGAAGGCCCTAAGGAAGCGTTTCTCGGTCCCGTGCCCATGCGCTACAACGATCCGGCCGGAGAGCAGGCGTTTGATTTCAGGCCAGAGCGAAAGAAGGGAGGGAGCATCAACCAGCGCCGCAGGGGTAATCCCATGGATCTGCTGGGCGGACCAGGTGATCTCCTGCTCGCTGGCAAGAAAGGAGCAGAATGTTTCGCCCAGGCCGGTCAACGGAGACCAGAGCGCGATAGCGATCTGGACCGGCACATCGTTACGACCTCTTCCGGTGCCGGCCGACTCGAAGTCGATGGCTGCGAATTCGAGATCGGCGATTGCTCGGGGAGTGTTCGGCATTGCGGAGTCGGGGTTGGACGAGAGCGCTACAGATTCGACTCTCTTTTATAATGGTGCCCTGGCAGAGGAGCGGTATGATTGCCTTTATTGAACCATGATTGAATCTCTTTTCGGAACTTTGGCGCTCAATTCCGTGAGTGTTGCCCTCATTGTCCTCGTGCTCCTCATTCTCGTGGTGATCTTCGTGCTGGTGGGAGGCTACAACGGATTGGTCAGGTTGCGAAACCGGTATCGCAATGCATTCGCTCAGATCGACGTGCAGCTCAAGAGGCGGCATGACCTCATTCCCAACCTGGTCGAGACAGCGAAGGGTTTCATGAAGCACGAACGGGAAACTCTTGAGGCGGTGATTCAGGCGCGGAACGCAGCGCAAGGGGCACTTGAGGGGTTGAGTCCTGATAATGCCGGCCAGATGGAGAACCTGATGGCTGCGGAAGCCGGGCTTGGCTCCATGCTGGGGAAGTTTTTTGCCCTTTCGGAGGCGTATCCCGACATCAAATCGAACCAGAACATGATGCAGTTGAGCGAAGAGCTCACCAGCACGGAGAACAAGGTGAGTTTTGCCCGCCAAGCCTATAATGATGCGGTCACCTCCTACAACACGAAGTGTGAAACTATTCCCACAAACATCCTCGCAGGCATGTTCAATTTCCAGCAGGCGGTTCTCTTCGAGGTCAGTGACGAGACCGAGCGGGAGAGGGTCGACGTGAAGTTCTAAGGGCTGGTGTGTGCGGATCGCATACTGCCCCCGGCAATGAACCGCAACACACACGGAGAGAGGTAGGATGGACTTCTTCGAGGCGCAGGACCGGGCCCGGCGGAAGACGAGATGGCTCGTGGTGTACTTCATCGCGGCGATCGTGGCGATGGCGGTGACGATCTACCTCGGCGTGCTGTTTGCGCTCTTGATGACCCAGTCTGATTCCGGTTCGTCCTTTTCCGGGTTTTGGAATCCCGAGCTTTTCACCTTGTCGGTCTGCGGGACCTTTCTTGTCATTGGGATGACTTCCCAGGTGAAGGCGATGGAGCTGAAGAGTGGCGGTGGGGCAGTTGCCGCCAGTCTGGGGGGGCGATTAATCCAGACCTCGACCGTGGATCCGCAGGAGCGGCAGCTGTGCAATATCGTGGAGGAGATGGCGATCGCTTCGGGGATGCCCGTTCCTCTCATTTATGTGATCGACAGGGAAAACGGGATCAATGCGTTTGCGGCGGGAACCAGCCCCTCCAACGCGGCCGTGGGGGTCACAAGGGGCTGTCTTGAAATTCTTTCGCGGGCGGAGCTCCAGGGCGTCATCGCGCATGAGTTCAGTCATATCAAGAACGGAGACATGAAGCTCAACATGCGCCTGATCAGCTACCTCTTCGGGATCATGGCAATCGCGATTCTGGGTCGCATGGTGTTGCGGGGGATATGGTATTCGGGTGGAGGGGGGCGATCGGGGAGGCGTGATAAAGTCGATCTCAAGGGGGTGGTAGTGATGTTGTTCATAGGCGTGTTCCTGATTGCCGTGGGATCGCTTGGGCTGCTGTTCGCAAGGCTCATTCAGGCGGCGGTTTCCCGACAGCGTGAGTTTCTAGCAGATGCCGCAGCCGTGCAATTCACGAGGGACCCGGACGGGCTCAAGGGGGCTCTCTTGAAGATAGGTGGCTGGAGGTATCAGTCCCGGGTGGAGCATCCGGCTAGCGAGGCGCTGAATCACATGTTCTTTTCGAGCAGCGGGATGTTTTCCAGAGGGTTGGCAACTCATCCGCCGCTCCAGGTAAGGATTCTGGCCCTGGATCCCACTGCGAGCGTCAGGTTCGAGTCGGTAGACTATCCCTCTTTTTCTGCGAACATGACGAGACAGGCTTCGGGGCAGGCAGTGGGTCTCGCGGCGGGGATTCCGGAAGCCGGTAGTGAGAGGGTTGATGCCGTTTCAGTGACGGAAGGCCTCGGGGCGGCCGAGGGTTGGCGTCTTGCGCCGGGACAGGCTCTCCGTTCCCAGTTGAAGGAAGAGTGGGTCGAGGCCGCAAGAAATCGCAAGGGGGCCCAGGTAATTCTCTTCGCCATGGTGCTCTCCTCGGAGGATTCCGCTTTCCAGAAAAAGCAGGTTGCGGGTTTGCGCAATGGGATGGGCGAGGGGTATGTCGATACCTTGAGGCATTGGCGTCTGGTCCTCGACCCTGTGCACTCGGCTCTTAAAATTGCCCTGCTCGAGATCGTGATCGCGACGCTTCGACAGTTAAGTGATGAGGAGTATGAACGCCTGATGGGCGTGATTGGATGGCTGGTCGAGAGTGACAACAGGATGGATCTATTTGAATTCATGCTGATTCATGCCTTGCGCCGTCACCTTTCGCCGCATTTCCGTTCGAGAGGAAGAGCTTCCTCAGGGTCTGACCGGAAAACAGGGGATATCAATCGCGCGCGCGATATCCTGGCCTCAGTCATCGCGTGGCAGGATCGTAACGGCGTGGAAGCTGAAGAATCCTTTCGATCCGCTGAGGGAGCCGGGAAAGGTTCCGATGGCTGGGTGCCAAAACTGTTGCCTCAGGAAGATCTGGCTCCTGAGGAACTCACCGCAGCGCTCAACGCTCTTGGAGACGCGTCTCCGCGACAGCAGGAGGGAGTCCTGGCCGTCTGCGGCTGCATAGCGGCAGAGGACGGGATGCTCACCAGTAATGAAGTGGAGCTCCTGCGGGCCATGGCGGACGCGGTGGGAGTGGCGGTTCCCCCTTACGTTGGGGCGGAGCTGACGGATCAGGAACGGAACTAAGGGTCTTGATTTGTTCCGTCAGCCAGAGGATCTTTGTGCGGAGTCATGTCTCGCCGCCCCCTCTGGCTTTGGCCCAATCTGCTCAGCCTCGACGCACCGATCATCGCGCTCGCCTGGTTCTGGATGTACAAGCAGGTGTGGCTGGTCAAATATCATCAGCCGACCCTGCCGTGGTTCCTGGCGCTGACGGTGTGGTGCATTTACGTTGCGGACCGCCTCATGGATGAGCGACTGACAGCCCGCGATGGCGGCCGTCCGACGCCCCGGCACCGCTTCCATCGCCGATTTCAGCGTCCTCTCAAGCTCGCACTCGTTTTCGGTGTATGCGGGGCGCTCTACCTGCTGGCAATCCAGTCTCGCGGTTTGCTTATTCACGGTCTGCCCATCCTTCTCGTGGTGTTCGCCTACATCCTGATAAGCATTTATGAAAACGCTCGGCGTTCGGAGAGGCTGTCGAGGCAGGCTGCGGGGACCATGCCGGAGCGCAGGTTGCATGTGATTCCCGGGGTTGGCCCGGGGTCGGGGGCCTCCTTTATCAAGAATATCATTGCGGGGGTGGGCTTTGCCTATGGTGTTGCGGTAGGGGTGCATTTCCAACGCGTCCGGCCGATCTGGGATCTTGCGCTCTCACCGGAAGTTGTGGTCTTCGCGGTACTCTGCATCATCAACATGGTTGCCATTGATCATTGGGAGACTTCCGCGCGGAAGGGCGGGGGGGAGGAGGCAGAGATGGAAGACGAGCGGGAATCCCGAGCGTTTTTCCGCGTCCTCCTGCTCGGGCTTCTTCTTGCCTTGATCGGGTGCTGCTACCTGCTTGCCGTCCGGGCGGAAGACTACACCCTCCAGATGCACAAGGCCTTTTACCTGTCACTAATGGTCGGGGCGGGGGGGCTGGCCTTCCTGGTTCTGCTTCGTGACCGTTTTTGCGCAAGTGCCCTGAGGGTGCTGGCGGATGTCGCCATGCTGCTTCCATTGCCCTTCTTTTATTTCTATCTTGTAGACTACGAGATCATTGAGTTCGGGCAGGTCTCCTGGAGCCTGACCGCCCCAGAATCCGCGGGGGGAGGTTAGAATGACAGCGAGGGATTTGGGGCTTGGAGCCGGGTTCGTCCGTCGGTAGCGTCACCGCCCAGCAACCTAGGAACCGTGAGCGAACAACCCCGTCATCGTCATAATGCCGTCCTCATCGTGGGCGCGCCCGGAGCAGGCAAGGGAACCCAGGGCAAGGTGCTCGGGAATGTGCCGCGTTTCTTCCACTGTGCGTGTGGCGACGTCTTCCGGTCGCTTGATACCCGGACGGACCTGGGGCAGCAATTCGTGGAATATTCCAGCAAGGGCGAACTGGTTCCTGACGAGCTGACCGTCAACCTCTGGAGTGTGCAGATTGACAACTGGATCGACACCTCCCTCTACAAGCCGGACATCGATATCCTGATCCTGGATGGAATTCCGCGCAATGTGCGGCAGGCCGAGATTCTCGAGAGGCACGTCGAGGTTCATCGTGTGATCCATCTTACCTGCCCGAATCGGAACGAGCTGGAAAGGCGCATGCGGAAACGCGCGCTCAAGGAGGGGAGATATGATGATGCCAGCGACGAGGTGATCTCGCAACGGATCGAGACCTACGAGGAGGAGACCAAGCCCCTGATTCAGTTTTACGACGGGAAAGTGGTTGATATCGATGCGACCAAGCAGCCCATTGAAGTTCTGGGTGACATCGTTGCGGAGCTGGTCAGGATGGAGGCCTACCAGGCGATGGCAAAGCTGACGGTCTGATCTTGGTGCGTTTCATCGGTTTCAACGGTTTTCAGTTTCGCTTTCTTGAATACAGGTGCCTTGCGAGTCGTGTTCATGGGGACGGGGGAGATAGCCCTCCCGTCGTTCCGGATGTTGGTTGGAGACGGAAGTCTCGTCGGGTTGGTGACGCAGCCGGATCGTCCAGTGGGTCGTAGCTCCCAGGCTCGCTCACCCCGGATCAAGGAGCTGGCGTTGGAGGCGGATCTTCCGGTCCTCCAGCCGGAACGCCTGCGCAGCAAGGAGGCCCTCGCAGAACTTGTCGCGCTGGAACCTGACCTGATCGTGGTGATGGCCTATGGGCAGATCCTTCCCATGGCCGTGTTGGAATTACCTTCGCACGGCTGCATCAATGTTCATGCATCACTACTGCCGAGGCACCGGGGTGCCTCCTGCATCCAGGCTGCCATTGAGTCCGGTGACACGCAGAGCGGGGTCAGTATCATTGTGATGGATGAGGGGCTGGATACCGGTGATGTAATCACCCGTCAGGCGATTCCCCTGCGCGGTAATGAAACCGGTGGCAGCCTGCACGATCGGTTGGCGGAGATCGCTCCGGGCCCTCTTGCTGAAAGTGTGAAGATGATCTCTGGTGGTGAGGTGCGACGGGAGACACAGGACAATGGGCTCGCCACATATGCCCCGAAACTGGAACGAGGGGATGGTGAAGTGGACTGGGCCCTGCCTGCTGAACAGCTTGAACGTCGGATCCGGGCCCATGATCCCTGGCCCGGCTCCTTTACCGCTTACCATGACAGCCGGGGCCGGAAGCGGCGGCTGAAGGTCTTTCCCGGTGGAGAAGTGCTGCTGGACGAGGGCTTTGGGAAGGCAGGGGAACTTCATAGCGTGAGCTCCGCTGGAATAGTGGTAGCTTGCGGAAAAGGAGGCCTCCGTCTTGGTGAGGTTCAGGCCGAGGGAGGGAAGCGCCTTCCGGTGGGGGAGTTTCTCAGGGGGCAGTCCCTGGGTGAGGGTGATTATTTCTTTTCGCTGGCGAGGTGACTGCGAGGGCCGCAGAGTCAGCCCATGCGTTCGAGGGTTTTCGCTGCATTCCTGCTCTCTACCGGTCTGGTCTCAGGAGTAACTGTTGAGGTGGTGCAGGTGTATCAGCCGCTTTCGCTCCACGGAACGGATGGTATCGGGGAGGCTCTGGAGGAGGGCGATCCCGTTCAGGCTGCGGTGATGGCCAGGCCTTATGCTCTGACCGGCGCGGTTCCCGAGGACCTTGTCAAGGCGGTGGCAAGCCCCCATCGGATCGTGACAAACGCCGAGGGCTATGAGGTTGCAGACGCCAATCTGCTCAACCTGTGCAAAATCGGCCTGATGGCGGAGGTGCGGCAGGCTCGGTTACTCGTCAGGCTCGATGTGAGCTCTTTCGAGATGCCGGAGGAGGTGGACTTGACGATCCGACAGGCACTCACATTTTCAATTATCGCGATCCAGCGGACGCTCGAGGACTATTTTCAGCACGTGCCGGGCGACCCTCTCGAGGTGTCGGTAGGCATAAAGGGAACCCGGGAGGGGAACGAAACCCTCAAGGACCTGGCTCGTCGATTCAGGGTGGGGCAGGACCCTTCGCCGGGAGAGGATGAGGCCGAGCCGTGAGGGCGGCAGGGGCTGGTCGTGTGTTTCCTGATATTCACATGATGGGTGGCTCCTTTTCGCTTTGCAGCCCGGGAAGAGGTTGGTTCAATACTCCAACCTTCTGAGTGTATGGGAGAAAAGGGACGCTCTTTCAAGAGAGCCATATTGAAGTTGAGCGGAGAGGCCCTGCGGGAGCCGGGAAGCACGGACAACATTTCTCCTGAGATCGTGGAGCGGATTGCTTCCGAGATTGCCTCCTCCATGGCTTCTGGAGTTCAGCTCGGCATCGTGGTGGGGGGCGGTAATTTCTGGCGGGGCGCTGCCGCGAGTGCGCGCGGGATGGACCGGGCAACCGCAGACTATGTTGGGATGCTCGCGACGGTGATGAATGCCCTGGCGCTCCAGGCCGCTCTCGAGGAGGAGGGGGTCTTGTGCAGCGTGCAATCCGCGATCGAGATGAAAAACGTGGCGGAGCCCTTTATCCGTCGGAAGGCCACCCGCAACCTCGATCACGGGCGGGTGGTGATCTTCGCGGCCGGGACCGGCAGTCCTTTTTTCTCGACCGACACGACCGCCGCCCTGCGCGCCAGCGAAATGAACGCGGACGTCATCCTGAAGGCCACCATGGTGGATGGAGTTTATACCGCCGATCCCAAGGAGGACCCGGACGCGACCCGCTACCAGACGGTCAGCTTTCATGAGTGCATCACCCAGAGGCTGAAGGTGATGGATTCCACCGCATTCAGCCTCTGCATGGATAATGACGTGCCCATCATTGTCTTCGATCTCGGCGAACCAGGCAATATCCAGCGAGCGCTGTGCGGCGAAGAGCTTGGCACGATTGTCCATGCCGGGTAGTAGTTTCTCCAGACGTTATCATTCCAACCATCTCAGTGACCATGGATCCGGAAACCACCAAGAACGAAGTGACTGCAGCGATGAGCAAGGCGGTCGAGCATATGTTGCACGAATTTACGGGAGTGCGGACCGGCAAGGCGTCGCCGAGCCTCGTTGAGAACCTGGACGTGCACGTCCAGGCCTACGCCAGCAACATGCGTCTCAAGGAGCTCGCGGTGATTACGACTCCTGAGGCACGGACGATCATGGTTCAGCCATTTGATCCCAGTGTGGTGGGCGATATTGAACGGGCCATCCGCGAGAACGGGAAGCTTGGCCTCAACCCTGTGAGTGATGGCAAGGTCATTCGTCTTCCGGTTCCGGAGCTCACGGAGGAACGCCGGATCGAGATGGTCAAGGTCATCCGGAACATGGCCGAGGAGTCTCGTATCAGCGTACGTGCGGGTCGCAAAGACGGCATGGATGCGGCGAAGAAGATGAAGGCTGACAGCGTGTTGACCGAGGATCAGATGCATGACCTCGAGAGCGAGGTGCAGGAGCTCACCGACAGGTTCATCAAGGAAATCGACGCAAAGCTCAGCGAAAAGGAGCAGGAGCTTATGACAGTTTAGGGTGCCGGAAGCCCGCCGACCCTAAAGTCGGGTTCTTCCGGTCTCATGTTTTGTTCCACTCCTCCATGGCCTGCCGCCGGCGGCTGCGCTTCCATCTTGTGAAGGCGACAGCAAGGTAGAGAAGGGTGGCTAGGAAAAGAAGCGTGGCGCTGCGATCTCCCGGTGTGTTCCAGTTATAGCTGCCGGCGATGTGGGCGCCGAGGAAGGAAGCTGCGTTGGTCAGAAAGGCGAGAAATGCCAGAAAGGAGGCACCCGCCAGTCCGTGTCGGCATTCCTTGAGCGCATAAAGCGAGGCGATCATGATCGCCCCGCCGAAGAAGATACCGGGCATGGCGCAGGCGCGGAGCTCCTGGATGGAGTTGCTCTGAGTAAGCCCTGCGATGCCAATGAAGAGAAGGACTCCAGCCAGAACGAAGCTGAGCGTGTGCAGGAAAGACATCGGTGGGGCAAGAGAACACGAAGGAGCCGGGCTCGTCACGCGGGATCGGAGGACTTGAATCCCGTTTCCAATCGGTGCAAGATCCCTTCAGGCAGGTGCAGAAACTGGTCAGAAAGCTGATTGTGGCGGGTGGAATCCTGCTGTTCCTCGCGGCAGCGGGGGTAGTGAGCCTGAGCCTCCTGGCCCGAAAGTATGTCTCCGTGGATGCCGTCATTCTGATGGCGGAGGAGGAAATCAACAGTCGGCTGCATGTGGGGGGTGCGAAGTTGAGTGTGTTCAGGTTCCCTGCGACCCTGACCCTGAGGGATGTCGTGCTCTCTGAGCGCGATGCCGAGAATGGAAAGCCCCCATCCGAGCGGAAGGCCCTCGCTGGAGCCCCTCCCGTGCGCGTGGAGGAGGTTCGCCTGACTGTCAGCCTGCTGGCCCTTCTTCGCAAGAAGGTGGAGATCAGGGAGTTTGTCCTGCGCCGGCCGGCTCTGGCTATCACGCTCCGGGAGGGCGGCGGGATGTCCCTTGATGAACTCCTGCGCAAGCCCGGACAGAAGTCTCCCGGGACGGGACAAGCGGATGGTGGAGGCAGGCCGCGCAATGTCGGATCGCTGAATGCCTTTGTGCATGGCTTCCTCGGAGATGTCAGGGAGTTGCGCCTCGAGGATGCCTCGATCGATTTTGTAATTGAAAAGACGGGGATGGTCGTGGAGGCGCGTGGCGTCAACATGCGCTTTGACCGGATTGAGATCGATCCGTCCGCGCTTGAGGAGACCAACACGGCGAGGGCCGGGATTGAGGCTCAGGTAAGGATTAACGCGGTGAAGAGTCCCGATGTGCGCTATGCGGATTTCGTTTTCAGCGGTCCGGCAGAAGCCCGGCTCTTTGACCCGGAAACTGGTGACCTTGACCTGGATATCCGAGGGGACTTTGAGCTTGGAGAAGATAGCTATGTCAACGCCCGGATTCCGGTTGTGCAAAAGGGATGGGCCGCGATGCAGAAGCTCAGGGCCCTTGGCATTAAGATAGGGGATCTGCCGGCCAAGGCGCTGCCGGGGAGAAGCAGGTCGGTTGCGGTTCATTATCATGACCAGCGGTTCACCATCGAAGAGCCCATCTCAATCTGGTATAATGACTGGGAGGTTGCCCTTCTGGAGGGAACGACGATCCACAGTGGAAAAGCCGAACACCGCGCGAGGGTGGAAGTCATGGCATCCAGGGAGCTGAGTGGCAGGCTCCACGGTCAGGTCGGGCGCGGAGTGGAGATGATTCCGGATGCCCTGCGGCCGATCCTGATGGAAGAGGTGGAGGCCACCTGGTTCCGCGACGGACGCCTTCTGGCTGAGATTACGACCGAGGGTGAGCTGAGCCGGCCGAGGATCGATTTACGGAATAAGTTTCCGGACCTGAAGGAGATCGCGAGGAAAGCAGGCAAACGGCTGCTCGGCGACCAGCTTGGAGATGCGTTCAAGGGGTTGCTGGGCAACTGAGGCCGCCTCCCGTGCCACGAGAGAGGAGTGGGGGGGAGCGAGATGCTTTCTTCCGTCACGATTCTGGATCCTTGCAGTAAGCGGGGAAGCCTCCCTAGGCTGTGGCCATGATCGACATGCTGGTGCGGCTCTACGACCTGCCAGACTCTACGGATATTTACCGGAGGGTTGAGGAAGCCGGGGTTGTCCTGCGACGGCCCAACGGCTATGAGCGGCATATCCTTGCCCACTGGGTTGGCGAACATTTTTCGGCCAAGTGGGTGAGCGAGGCCAAGGTGGCCTTCGCGCGCCAGCCCGTCAGCGCCTTCCTCGCAACCCGGCAGAAGAAGATTCTCGGCTTTGCGTGTTACGAGACAACTTTGAAGGGCTACTTTGGGCCCACTGGGGTGGCCGAGAGTGAACGCGGGACGGGGCTCGGGACGGCTCTTCTTTACAAGGCCCTGGAAGCCCTCCGCGAGGACGGCTACGCCTACGCGGTCATTGGTGGGGTTGGCCCGCGGGAGTTTTATGAGAAAGCCTGCGGGGCGATTGAGATTCCGGGGAGCGACCCGGGAATCTTCGCCGACTTGTTGCCGGATCCGTGATCTGGGGTTATGCTGCTACCAGCTGGCAGGGAAGTTCAGGAGACAATGTTGGAAGCAGCGAAAGCAGGTGGGCAGGATCCGCACTACGTGAAGGGGGCGTTTGCTCGCATCGCGGACAGTTACGTTCTCACCAATCACGTCCTGAGCGCCGGCACGGACATACTCTGGCGGCGCAAGGTTGGCCGGCTGGTGGAAGAGTGGGAACCCAGGGAAATTCTCGATGTGGCGACCGGAACGGGAGATCTCGCCCTCGAGCTTCAGCGGAGATGTCCGGATGCGACCATACTTGGAAGCGATTTTTGTGAGGAGATGCTTTCCCACGCAAGAGAGCGGGGCCTGCTTGAGACGCGGGTCGCAGACGCAATCGACCTGCCCTTTGAGGACGGGATGTTCGACGTGGCGACGGCAGCGTTCGGATTGCGTAACATGGAGAACTGGAAAGAGGGTCTGGTGGAGATGGGGCGAGTTGTGCGGGAAGGGGGCAAGGTTCTGGTTCTCGATTTCTCGCTCCCGCGGGGACTGCTTCGCAGGCCCTATGTCTTCTACCTGAACAAGGTTCTCCCCCGCATCGCCGGGATGATCACCGGAGAGCGTGATGCCTATGAATACCTCGCCGGGTCGATCGACCGGTTCCCGAGCGGGGAGTCGATGCTGGCTCTTTTTGAGAGCGCCGGGCTTCTTGATCCGGAATGGATTCCGCTGAGTGGAGGAATCGCCTCAATCTATATCGGGACCACCCCGCCGACTTAAAACTTTCACCGAGGGTCCTTTCCCCCGTAAGACTTTCCCCATGCCGATCCAGGGATCCGCCAATCAGTTCGTGTGCGACCTCGTGGCCTACGAACCCGGGAAGCCGATTGAGGAAACAGCGCGCGAGCTCGGCCTGCAGCCTGATCAGATCATCAAGCTCGCGAGCAACGAGAATCCCCTCGGACCTTCGCCGAAGGCGAAGGAGGCGATGAGGGCCGCGATTGAGGAAGGCCACCTCTATCCCGACGGGGGTGGATGGAAGTTGCGCAATGCGATTGCCGAGAAGCACGGAGTCGGGATGGAGAATGTCGTGCTGGGGAACGGATCGAACGAGATCATCGAGTTGCTCTGCCACTCCTTTCTCAATCCAGAGACGGCCTTGATTGCGGCTGAGCATGCGTTTGTTGTCTACAAGTTGATGGCGACCCTGTTCGGGGCAAAGTATGTGGAGGTCCCCGACCCCGGGTTTGTCCATGATCTCGAGGCCATGGCCGATGCGATCAACGGGGAGACCCGTCTTGTTTTCATAGCGAACCCGAACAATCCGACCGGAACGCTGGTCGGGGAAGATGCGATAGAGCGCTTCATGGATCGCCTCCCCGAGCATGTCGTGGCCGTCTTCGATGAGGCGTATCACGAATTCCTGGAGAATCCTCCTGATACGGTGAGATATGTCCGGGAGGGGCGGAACGTTTGTGTCATGCGGACCTTTTCCAAGGCGCAGGGTTTGGCGGCCCTCCGGATCGGGTATGGGCTCGCGTCCCCCTCGGTCGCTGGTCTTCTGCACAGGGCCCGGCAACCTTTCAATGCGAACGCGGTTGCCCAGTCCGGGGCGTTGGCCGCCCTGCTTGATGACGAACACGTGGCCCGGACGGTGGAGACGAATAACCGGGGGCTGGAGTTTTTCCATCAGGCTTTCGAGGCCCGGGGGCTTCGCCATGTCCCGAGCGTGGCGAATTTCGTTCTCGTTCAGGTTGGAGATGGTGATGCTGTCTTTCAGGAAATGCTGAAAGCAGGTGTCATTGTCAGGGCCATGCGGGGCTACAAATTGCCGGAGTGGGTCCGGATCTCGGTGGGGACTCCCTCGCAGAATGCGCGATGCCTCGAGGTTCTTGACGAGGTCCTCGGGGAATGAGGTGGCATCGCCTCATGGATTGACAGGGAGGGGAGAGGAGCCTACTCTGTTAAGAGTTCTTAATTATCTGATGCCTCAAACTATTCGTCCGGCAATGAGGAGCTTTCAGTGCGGCAGCTGTCAGGGTGGAATTCAAATTCCGCATGACCTGCCGCCCACGAGAGCTCCCTGTCCTCATTGTGGTGTCATGATTACCTCGCCTGCTCCGGAATATGGAGGCGACCCGGCTGGTGCGCCGATTCCAGCGGAAGGAACCGTTGCCGACACCCGCACAGAGGAGCCCCCCACCCGGCCGAAAGAGGCGGGGGCGATAGCTCTGGAAGAACAGCGGTTGGCTCCTGGCGGGTCTGTTTCCCCTGAACGGGGGGAATCTCTTCCGGTAGCGCCGGGTTCTCTGGAAGGGGAGGATGCGCGGCCAGATACGCGGGGCAGCAGGCAAAGGGTGCATCCCGCCATTGCCTTCCTTGGTGCCGTAGTCGTGATTGTTGGCGTCCTGGTGGCACTGGTCGTGATGAACAGGAAGGATCCGGTGCTGGATTCTCCCACGGCACTGGTTCCGGGCGGGGCTGGGTTGTCTGCTGTGGAGGAGGGTGAAGAGGTTGAGCGCGAACGTTTCCTGAAGGATGGGTGGAAGAGTGCGACTACCCGGACCCTTGCAGGCTTCCTCTCGGCGCAGACCCTTGATGAGAAGACCGGGTTTGTGATCGGAGGAGAAAAAAAGCTCGCGGAAATGGATGAGTTTTACGGAGCAGTGGGACAACTCGATGAGCCAGGCATCCCGGTTGAGTCTTTCAGTCACTTTGATCTGGATATCGTGGACAAGGGGAGAGGGCTCTTCCTGATGCGGTTCGAACGTCCGCCCCAGTTGAAGATGACGGAGTTCTTCCGGCCTGTGGTGCCCCTGGAGGTTCAACATGAACTGGAAAATCCGGGGCCGCTGCTCGCGGCATTCGCGTCGCGCGAACGATTTGCCATGGAGCCGTTAAGGATCATGGCCTTCTTCAAGGAAGAGGAAAACCGCCTGCTTCTCGACTGGGACGTATACACCCAGACGAAATACCGAACCTTCAAGCATTTCATCAGAGAGCCACTGCCGGGGCGGGAGGGAGTGTTCCGGGTCATGGTGAGGGAGTCCGCCCCCACAAATGGGACTGAAGAGAAAAACAATGGCGCCCGTCTCTTTCGGCTGAGTGATCCGGCGTTCTACCGGGATCAGGTCACCCTTGCCGTGCGGAGTGATGAATTGCCGGGTAAAATCCTTACAGAGCTGGCATGGGTCGATATTGCCGACCGGCGGGTTGAGAACCGTTATGCCACCGTGCGCCTGTCCTGGACGGAAGGGGCGGAGAGCGAGCTTCATTTGAAAGAGGTCATCTGCTGGGAATTCCTCGGTCTGGGCGGGGTTGCTGGGAACGCAGACCCGATTGGAGAAACCATGGCCGGAACGGAGCAGGGTGGAGGGGCGGACCAGCCGGAGGCTGATCCCCAGGTCCCAGGTGAAGCCGGATCTCATTTCGAGGCGGTCTCGATTCGCGAGGGTGAGTCAGGGCCTTCCACAGGGGAGGAGGCGGCAGAATCCGCTGGCGGCGTGAAGAGCGCACAAGAGCCCTCGGGAACTTCCCAGGGTGCTGTAACTCCGTGAGTGACACGATTGCGGCCTTAGCAACGCCTTTCGGGCAGGGAGCCATCGCAGTGCTTCGTCTTTCCGGGGCGGAGTCCCTCGCGGTGGCAGAGCGCGCCATCGGGAGGGCCGGGCTACAACTTCCGGCGCGGGAGGTCCGGTTGGCCGCGGTCCGGGACGCAGGGGGGGAGATCCTTGATGAGGTGCTGGTGACGGCCTTTCCTGGTCCGAGAAGCTATACGGGGGAAGATGTTGTAGAGATCAGTTGTCATGGAGGTGTGCTGGTCGCCCAGCGGCTTCTTGAGCGTCTGCTCGCCTGTGGGGCTCGTCCGGCTGAGGCAGGAGAATTCACCCAGCGTGCGTTTCTCAACGGAAAGATCGACCTGACCCAGGCGGAAGCGGTCATGGATGTCATATCGGCCCAGACGGAACTCTCCCTCAGGGCCGCCCAGCATCAGCTCGGGGGACGTATCGGGGAGGCCACCGAATCACTCCGGGGAGAATTGCTCGCAATTCTGGCCCATATGGAGGCCTACATAGATTTTCCGGAGGAGGACATCGACCCAGAGACCGGAGCAGGACTGTTGAAACGGCTGGATGCCGTGCGGGCCGAGATCGATGCCCTGTTGGACACCGCTGAGCAGGGGCGTATTCTTAGGGAGGGGGTTAGGACTGTTATTTACGGCAAACCCAACGTGGGGAAGTCGAGCCTTCTGAACCTGTTGCTAGGCTACGAGAGGGCGATTGTCAGCGAGATCGCGGGAACTACCCGTGATACCGTCGAGGAGGTGGTCAACCTGGGTGGGATCCCCGTGCGGCTGATCGATACGGCGGGTATGCGAGAAGCCTCCGATGAGATTGAACGGCGCGGAGTGGAGAGGGCAAGGCGTCACCTCAGGGAGGCGGACCTCATCCTCGAGGTGGTCGACGCTGGCGAAAAGCGCGATCTGATAACGACCCGGGAAGAGCGCGAAAAAGCCCATTACCTCCTAGTGCTTAACAAGTGCGACCTGCCCCGCCACGCCGACTGGAATGATTCCGACGCAGTTGCGATATCCTGTCACGAGCGGAGCGGCCTCGAAGAGCTCACCCGGGCGATCGGGGAGGAGTTGTCGCTTGGAGTGGCGAGTTGGGGGCAGGAAGCGGTGGCGGTCAATGCGCGTCACCAGGAGTGCCTTCGGAGGTCCCGCGAGGGGGTATTGGCGTGCCGCGACCAGCTGAGTCGGGGCGTGAGCCCTGAATTTGCCGCTGTGGAACTTCGGATTTCCCTCGAAGCCATCGGAGAGGTTGCCGGGAAGGTGGAGACTGAAGAGCTCCTCGGGGAGATTTTCGGGAGTTTCTGCATTGGTAAGTAGGGCTCGGCCCTCACCCGTGCGGAGCTTTGTCACTGCCCCGTTGCCAAGCCGGGAGTTATTTTAGTGGGCGGGAGCGGACCGGAAGCAGGTGAGCAGACCGCGGTAAGGGGAATACCCAACGGGAATACCGCCCCGATTCTCCGATTTCCGCGAGGTGGGACTTGAAGAATCAGGATGTTATGGCTTGGTAAACAGCAAGCAGGTGTCATGTGCTGTAAGCGATTCATAGGTCTTCTGGGTGTGGTTGTGTTGGGTGCTGGAAAGCCTCTCGCGGCCCAGGACGCGGGGGAGGAGAAACCTGCGCAATCTGTGCCGGCAGCGGAGTCGGCGCCTGAAGTGACCGAGCCGGTCAAGGAAGCTGCGGAGCTGGAGGCAGAGCGTCTGTTGAACGAGGCCCGCAATCTGGTGATCCTGCTCGGGGACGATTCCTATCGAGCGCGGGAGGATGCAACCAAGGGGCTCTGGGATCTCGGGGAGGTCGGCATAGTCGCCATTCGGGAGGGGGTGCAAAGTGAGGATCCCGAGGTCGCCTACCGGTCGCGTATTCTCCTGCGGCGCATCATGACCGGGATCACGCCCGATACCCCGGCCAAGGTCGTTGATCTCGTGCAGCGCTATTTCCGTTCCGGGTTGAATGGAAAGAAGGCTGTTTTCCAGGAGCTGCTGGAAGTGGAAGCCTACCTGCAGATGCTTCGCATACACCGTTTCGAGGAGGACGAGGAGATTCGCCTGCGGTGTCAGGAACTGGTTGAAAAGGCTGTCCTCCCTGCGGCCATTGGGGAAATCGCAGGGGGCGATCTCAAGGAGGCGGAGAAGGTTCTCCGCCTCGCGCCGGACGGTGACCAGAACAGACGTCGGCTTGCCTGTCTTCTGCGGGTGCAGGGAAAGCTTGATGGAGAAATGGCCGAGGTCTCCCCTGGGATCGCCTATGGCGCGGACGGGAGCGTGACGGAGGACACGAGGGTGCTTGCCAGTCGTCAGTTGTCGCTCCTGAGATCCGACGGTCACCATGTCGAAGCCCGGGAGCTGGCCCGGAAACTGGGTCGTGATGATGTCGTCGCCGTAATGTCTTTGTTCGAGGGGGATCCTACCCCGTATCTCAGGTGGTACATGGAACGTCCTAACGAGTCTCCGATCGTTCGGGCGCATGCCGAGATTGTCCTGAAGCGGTGGCAGCTGGATCACGACGGGGCTTCTCGTTTGCTGGAGCAGATGGCCGAGGAGGCAGGTGGGGGGGTGGATGAGCGCCGTGAGGCGATGCTCTCGCTTCTGCTGGGGGGCGACCTGGAGGCTGGTCTGCCGCTCGTCTTCCGGGCCAACAAGGATGCGGCCTTCAGCTACTACGAGACGGTGGAGCTCCCGGAGAAGGCGGTGAAGGTATTTGATTACGGAGGAACTGAGGAGGAGAAGGGGGAATGGCTGGCCCAGCGATACAGGAAGCTCAGGGGAGACTGGTCGGAGTCGGAGGAGGAGCGCTACGAGGTGCTCACGATAGCGTCTTTCCTCTACACCCGGGGCGAGCGTCCGGAAGCGCTCCGGATCATGAAGGATCTATCGGAGATTGCCTGGGGAGAGGGGCGTTCCAACTGGCTAGAGTTTATCGGGCGCCTGAATGACCTCGGTGGCAGCCTGTATGAACTGGCGTTCTATCTTGCTGCCGAGAAACTCAGTCCCGATACCGAGGAACGGGACGAACTCAGGATCGTGTCCCATCTTTTCGGGGAGGGCGATTCCGCGCCCCGGCTCTGGGGACTTCTGTCAGGGGTTGAAGAGGACAATGCGAAGCGGATAGTCCTGCTCGGGGCGCTCTACGGGTTTGTCCATCTGGAGGAAGAGAGTTTAGTTGCGTTCTTTGAGGGTCTGGAAAATGTCCTGGGAAAGGAGGACCCCGATGCGCAGGTGCTGGCTGACCTGCTCGAGGCGGCCGAGGCTCGCGACGATGCCGCCGTTTCGATTGATCTGCTGGAGCGGATCTCGAAGCTGGATGACGATGAGAAGTGGGGTAAGAAGCTGGCGGCCTACCATGCGTATATCTCCGACTGGGAAAAGGCCATTGCGTCCTTCAGGAGCATCCTCGAAGAGGAGCCCACCAACCTCCGTTACCTGGCGCTTTACGGTGGGGCCTTGGTCCGCGCAGGCCGGATTGAGGAAGCGAGGCGCCCAATCCAAACGGTGGAGACCTTTTCCCTCGATGAGCCCATCCGCTTGTTGCGTCTAGCCATTGACGTGGAACGGAGCGGGGCGATCGATGAAGCCGCAGAATGCTGGCGTAAGTTGATCATGACCAATGGTCCTGCCGACTGGTATTGGCAGACGGCCGCTTCTTACTACGCCAAGCATGCCCGACATAACAAGCAGTGGCGGGTAGCCGCTGCTTTTGCGGAAGTGGATGCCATGCAGTACCTGAAAGGGCGCTCTACCTTCGTGAACCCGGTCAGCTTTATCCGGAAGCGGTTTCTGGCTGACCTGTATCGCGCTCTCGCCTTGCATGAGGAAGGGAACAGGGAAGAGGCGATGAAACTCTTTCGTAGCTCCTTCGAGATCCTCAACGGGGATGGGATCCTGGCTGATGATTACTTCCCCCTGCTGCGGGAAGCCGGCCTCATCGAGGAGCATGACCGTAACTTCAAGATCGTTTACCAGCGCCTGCAGGAGTCCATAGACGCCTATCCCCGGGCCCACAATACCTACAACAGCGCGGCGTGGATGGCCTCGCGGGCCTGTCGTGAGTTGCCTGACGCTCACAACAAGATCCGGAAAGCGCTCTCCCTCCGTCCGCGCCAGGCAGCCTATCTCGATACGATGGCGGAGGTCTGGTTTGCGGAGGGCAACCGGGAGAAGGCGGTGGAGTGGTCGCGTAAAGCGGTCCGGGAAAGCTTTCACGGTGGCTCCAGTTCCGATGCCGGGGTCGGCCTCCGCGAGCAGTTTGACCGCTTCCAGTTCGGTGATTTCCCGGTGAAGTGACAGAGAGGATGAATTCGGCATTGCGATTCCCGGCGGGAATTGCATCCTGCCGCCCCATTCAGGAGGGGTGGCAGAGTGGTCGAATGCACCGGTCTTGAAAACCGGCATAGGGCAACCTATCGTGGGTTCGAATCCCACCCCCTCCGTTTTGAGTGAGACCATCGTTCTTTCGAGCAGGTGCTAGGCATCCGTTCCAGCCCGGCCGATCGGGGGGGCTTGCTCCGGGGGGGATTATGTTGCAATCTGAATTGAAGGTTCCGCCCGGGAATCTGGTGTGCCATGCGCGTTCTCATCGCCTGCGACAAGTTCAAGGGATCGTTGACGGCGACCGAGGCCTGTGAGGCTGTGCGGGATGGGCTGAAGTCTGCCGGAGTTGCGGAGGAGCTTGTGATCTGTCCCATTGCCGATGGCGGTGAGGGGTTTGCCGACTCCATGGTCACGGCTCTCCACGGGGAGTGGAGGACATGTGAGGCCTGTGATGCCCTCCACGAGCCGATTGAGGCGCGTTATGGAATGTTGCGTAATGGGGCGGGCGAACTGCAGGCCGTTCTGGAGATGGCAGAGGCGAGTGGCTTAAAGCGGATTCCCGAGGAGGCCCGGGATGTGGTGCATTCCTCTACCTTCGGGACGGGAGCAATGATTCGAGATGCGGTGCTGCAGGGGGCGCAGCGTATTCTGGTCGGTATCGGCGGAAGCGCGACCAATGACGGGGGGGCGGGGATGGCGAGGGCCCTCGGAGTGAGGTTTCTCGATGCGGATGGAGGGGTGCTGGACCCCGTGCCGGCCGCGTTAGTGGATGTGGTTCATGTGGATCGCGAGGGGGCGCTGGAGCTTCCGCCGGTCGAAGTGGCCTGCGATGTGGAAAACCCGCTTCTCGGTCCGAGCGGAGCGAGTGCAGTATATGGGCCACAGAAAGGAGCAGGGGAGGACGAGGTAGGCTTCCTGGAAACCGCCCTTGCCCGGCTTGTGGAGGTGGCCGACGCCGCGGACCTCGCAGGAGCACCCGGGGCCGGGGCGGCCGGAGGGCTTGGATTCGGGCTGATGTGTTTCGCCAATGCCCGGTTGCGCAACGGGTTCACCATGGTGTCCGACGCGCTCGGTTTGTCCAGACAGGTGGCCGAGGTCGATTACGTCATTACCGGGGAAGGTTCCCTCGATGGGCAAACGCTCCAGGGCAAGGCGCCCATGGGACTGGCCCAGCTGGCCCGGGAGCACGGGAAAAAGGTTATCGGGTTGGGCGGACGGGTGGACTCCGCCCTGTCGAAAAGCCAGTGGTTTGATGCAACCCTTTCCCTGGAGTCGTTCGGGCTGAGCGAAGAGGAGTGCATGATCCGGGCGGAGGAACTTGTGTGCAGGCTTGGGGTGGAGGTAGCCGTTCTCCTGCAGCACTGGGACGGTCGATAGCGGGTCCGGGAGCGTTTCGAAAACGCACTGGATCTTTCAAGATCATTTTCTATGACCCATGGAAGATGAGCGGGGGAGCAGAAGAAGCGGTAGTCCTGTTTGCCGGGCAGGGAGCTCAACGAGTCGGTATGGGGAAGGACCTCGTGGAGGCCTTCCCGACCGCAGCGACAGCGTTTGAAAAAGCCGACGCCGTCCTCGGGAGGGCGCTCACTTCGATTGTTTTCGAGGGGCCTGAAGAGGAGCTCACCAAGACCGTGAATTGTCAGCCGGCCCTCTTCGTGCATGGCCTCGCCCTGCTGGAGATCCTGCAGGATGAAGTTCCGGGGCTACAGCCGGTGGCAGCAGCGGGTCTTTCACTCGGGGAGATGACGGCCCACACTGCGGCGGGAACCTTTGGATTTGAGGAAGGGTTACGGCTGGTTGCCGCCCGGGGCGCCCTCATGGATGAGGCCTGCGCGGCCACGGATGGAGCGATGGCGGCCATGATCGGAGGAGGAGAAAAGGCGGTTCGTCAATTGGCTGTGGATTGCGACGTAGACGTGGCAAATATCAACTCCCCGGGACAGATTGTCCTGTCCGGGGCGACAGCCGGAATCGATCAGGCTGTGGCGCAGTCCAGGGAGCGGGGCATCCGGATGGGGAGGAAGCTGAAGGTTGCGGGGGCCTATCATTCCCGACTTATGGCAGGCGCCCAGGAAAAGCTTGGAAGGGCCTTGGTGGATGCCCCGGTCAAGATTCCCCGCATTCCGGTCATCTGCAATTATGCAGCGGAGGAGGTTGCTGAGCCCGAACGCATTCGAGAGACCCTGACGAGACAAGTGACAGGTTCGGTGAGGTGGGAGGACTCCATGCGTCTGCTTCTTGAGCGCGGACACCGCCTCTTCATCGAACTCGGGCCCGGCAAGGTGCTGAGGGGCCTGATGGGGCGGATCGACAAGGAAGGAAGCGCGGAAGTGCTTTCGGTAGAGGATCGAGAAACCCTGCTTGCAACCAGGTCAAGACTCACTGCGTAACGCGGGTGTTGGGCTGGGTATTCCTGTAACGCCGACAGCGGAGATCGTGCTTAAGAGGCGGGACGAGAAGGCCGGGTATGCCGGGGCGGGAAGAGAAAGGTCAGGAGGGCGGTAGCAGGTGAGGAAAACAATATTTTGATTGCCTGTCCGGGTGCCAAGCCCTAGCTTGCGCGCCCACTGAACGGAGCGGTAGTTCAGTTGGTTAGAACGCCGGCCTGTCACGCCGGAGGTCGCGGGTTCGAGTCCCGTCCGCTCCGCCATAATTATCAACGACTTACGAATAAGTCCCCCTAAAGTCCCCCAACTTTTTTTTGGAGGCAGGCATAACCAGGCCCATCTTGAGGGCTCTGACGTAGCCCAAAAGGCATCGCTCATCCTTTGAGCTTGAGTCTCCCGAGACGGCGTTATGGTCGCCCGCTATGGCGCTTCCAGGACTAGCTTCACCTTCCGGCGGTTGCGTTCTTCATGGGCTCTCCTACCACCGGCCCGGCGCGGTGGGCAAGCACGGGGGCTTGTGGGTGGACGACTGCGAGACTTCATGGCCCGGAGCGCTACTCCTTCTCCTCTGAATCCTCTTTACTCTCTTCGGGCAAGACCTTGCCACGATTCTTCTTTCACGTCCCCGTTCATGTTGCTGCTTCTTTTGAAGGGCGGTCCCCTTCATGGGAATCACCGCAGCCGGACAATGCCAGCAGCAGGGGAACAGTGAGGATAGCCAGAAGCGCTTTCACAGGATGACCCCTAACCCTCCTGTCTTCCCTGTCAAGGTTGAGACGCGAGAGGAGTGCAAGAAGTAGCCTTACAAAGCCCCCGAGGGGCCCCGGGAAGCTGCCTGCCGGACTGATCGGGAAGGGGTGGGTGGTTGATTCCCCGGAGGGAGCGCTGGTCGCTTGTGTATCGTGCACATTCGTAGTAGTTGTGGCATCATGAAATTCCCACCGCTTGAGAAGATCATTGCTTTTATAGTGCTGACTGCGGGTCCTTTGTTCGGCCAGCTGGTCCAGGATCCAGACACCGGGTTGCGCTCGGGGACAATTAATGCCAACGGGAATACTTACGCGATCGCGTCCGGGACGATGTTGGCCGGGGCCAACCTGGAGGACGCCAACCTCATTGATGTTGACCTCAGCGATGCCGATCTGAGTGGGGCTAATCTCAGGGGTGCCGATCTAAGTGGGGCTGAGCTCACTGGTGCTAATCTCAATGGGGCTGATCTCACCGGAGCGTACCTGGACTTTACGATCCTTTTTCTTGCGGATGTCAGTAATGTGAATTTCAGCGGTGTTGACCTCGGCTTTACGGACCTTGAGCTGACCGTCTGGAACACCCCTGATCCGCGCATAGCGGAGTTGGAGGCCCAATTAGCATCCGCTCTCGGGTTGCGCGACTCGGCCCTTGCGGAGCGCGATGCAGCGATCAGCGAGAGGGACGCCCGCTACACCGAGGAGCAGATCCGCGCCCTTTCGCCGGATTACACGATGGGGTTGAATGAGGCGGGGAACGTGGAGGTGAAGATCTCGTTCATTGCCTCCAGCGACGCGGAGAACTTCGCGCCCCTCTCAGTTACTGCCGATTCCGTCTCGGTGGTGGATGGGAAGGTCTGCATGGAGTTGCCCCCGGACGAGGGTGCGTTTTTCTACCGATTCCGCATTGAGTAGGTTCCGGCCGTCCGGCGACTTGCTGGCCCTGCAGCCCTGCTCCGTTCAAGGGGACAGGTTGACCTCGGGGAGCTTGCGCACCTCCAGTTCGGCCCTGAGGAAACCGGCGTTCCTGAACCCGAGGGTCTTGGACAGGAGGATCTCGGGGAAACGCTGTGATCCAGTGCGATACAACTCGACACTGTCGTTGTATCCATCCCGCATGAGGGCGATCTCATTTTCCACCCGGATGAGCCTGCTCATGAGATCTCCGACAACCTGGTCTCCCTTGAGATCCGGATACGATTCAAGAAGGGCCAGCATGCGCTCGGTAACGATCTGGTCTCTCCGGATGGCGGCATCGATTTCTCCGGTGCTGTAGCTTGTCCCTGGTCTTGTGCCGGCACGGAGCTCTGCGAGCTGCTGCTGGAGCTCCTGCTCGTGGGCCAGGTAGGTCTTGGCGATGGATTCGAGATTCGGGATGAGATCAAACCTCTTTTTCAGGGCGACCTCGATATTGGCATGCGCTCGTTTGACACGGTTGCGCAGGAAGACAAGGTCATTGAACATCAGAACGAACGTGGTGAAGACGAGAAACGCAGGCGCCGTAAGAGCTGCGATGATAAAGTCAGTCGGGGAATAGGAGCCCGTTCCTGCAAAGGTGAGCATGACAAGCATGACGATTCCGATGAATCCCGCGCTCATCCAGGCGAGGGCCGACTTGCTGACGCTCAGCATCGTTTCCTTTTCGCTGCGGTCGGATATCATGAAGGGAAATCCATCATGATCCCCATCAGAGACCTGCAGTGAATCTCCGGTGATGGGTTCCACATCTGCGGAGCCAAGAATGTAGATGTCCTCTCCCGCCGTCAGGCTGTATTCGTAGTAATTCCTTCGGCCCGACTTTCGGTGGGCCGAGAGTCGAACCCGCATTTCGGCACCTTTTGGCACGACCCGGCTCCAGCCTCCCTCGTCGAGGCAAAGGAAGGGCTTCTGTCTGGTCCACTGCTCAATCGTCACGGTTTTCCTGTTTTTTCCGGAACCGCGCTCTTCCGTCACCATATAACGGACGTGACAGCAGGGGGACCCGGTCAGGGGTCCGGTGACGAATTGATCGTTCCCGTCGTAGAGGGAGACCTTTCCCTTGATTTCGGCTGGGCCATAGGCCAATCCGCTTGAGAGGGAGGTGGGAACGTTCTCGATGTAACGTTTTACCTTGATCCTCCTGAAGCCGAAGAGGCTGCCGAGGACGCCTCCCGAGAGGGCAACGAGGCCGCCGATCGAGGTCACCCAGACCGGGATCGGGCTCTTTGAGATCGTGAAGTCGGCATTCTGTCTGTCGGCCTCGACCCGAAGAGAGGTCTTCTTCTCCACTCCCCAGAGTGGGGCCAAATAGCGTTCCGGGAAACGCTCGAGGATGGCATTGCTGCGGTCGATCGCGGCGGCGTAGTCCTCGCGGATACCCAGCACCCGATCTCGTTTTGCGCCATCGGGCATATTCTGAAGGATGGGAAGAGAATCATAGAAGTTGAAACGCCCTTCAGGAAGGTCGAGCTCCAGCGCAATGGCGTCGGCCGCACTTGTGTTATGTCGCTTCAGGCGCTCTTCTCCGTCCTTGAGGTCGACCGACAGCATTCCCAGACCCATGAGCAGGAGGGTGAATACATTGAGGCTGCTGAGGAGAGTGAGGAAGACAAGTAGCCGGTGGATCCTCAACTTGAAGCACAGCAGCATGATGCCAAAGGCAAAGGCTGCTACACTGACGAGGCTGGCGAATACTCCCGAGGTGCCCTGGCCGGAGCGCACCGAGGTTGCATCAGCATCCTGATCAAGGATCGGGGTGAAGGAGGATTTCCGTGGGGAGAAGGTGAGTCGGTATCGAGAGGCTCCCTCACGAGCGCTCCCCTCAGGATGTTGTGCCTCGGCCCGGGCGAACGCAAAAAAATGCTCTCCTGGATCAAGACGGTATTCCGAGTAACGCCAGTTGCCCCTTCTGTGCCTGTGATCAAGGTTCAGGCCGGGTCTGGCTCCATTGCCAATCAACTGGGTAAGGGAGACATCGACCTCGCCGGTGGAGTCGGCCATGACGAAGCTATCGGCATATCGACTTCCGGAGTCCTTTAGCTGCCAGCTTCCTCCGTCGTCATTCTCGACGTATTTCTCGGCGGTCCAGTAAAGATAAAAACTTTCGATATCGGTGTATTTTCCCGGGATCTTGGGCCCGTCATCAAGGGCCGTCCCGTTCATGGCGACTTCACCAGGAATGAGGGCGTGGGCCTCCACCAGGGGAATGCGTTCGAGTTGTCGCATCTTCCTGATGGATTCGAAGCCGGCTTGCTGCAGGAACCAGCCGCCCAGCAGGAGAGCCACCATGGCAGCCCACAGCAGCGCAGACCAAATTGATCCACGGCGACTGCTGTTTTTCTTGTATGCGGGCCCGGGGGCTGGCGGAAGAGGTGGAGGAGGTGGAGGAGGTGGAAGAGCCGGAGGAGCGGGCCCGGGGCCTGACGGAAGAGGCGGAGGAGCGCCCTCGCCTTTGAGCTGAGCAGGTGGGCTGTCGACCTCCTCCTCTTTGGAGCGCTCTGGAAGGGGGGGGTCCATTTCACCTATGTTCCGGAAGGAGCCCCCTTGGGTATCACTGTTTGTCGCAGCGATTGCCCACGGAGCTCGGATTGGAACAGGAGGGGAGGCGACACAGAATCCCTGTCGCGTCGATTACGGTAGTGTCGTTGGCTGTGATGGTTTGCTCGGGGCAGAAAACGAGGCATTGTTCTTCAGAGTGGTTCCGGTGGTTATCCCAAGTGCCAGGATTGGACGCCTGGACGGGCGATAATGGACTTCAGTTGGTCGTGTTTGAACGGGTTGGGTCAATCGGGTGTTGCGTATGCCGGGCTCCCGCTCTGCTCCGGGCCGAGGCTCTCATCGTTCAAGGCGTTTTACAGGGTGTTTTTGTGTCATCGGTTTTGATCCAGGGCGGCAGGGGGCAGGACAGGTCGCTTGCCCGGTGGGAAGGCAAACCGGTAATAGAGGCGGGGTGCGTCGCGGAAGGGGGACGCTATTTCCGTTCGGAGGAATTGGAAATGGGAGCCGGGTGGGCCGGGGACTTGAAAATCGAGGGTCACTGGATCGCCACCGTCCTGGTTGTGCCGCCAGTTCCGAAGGTCCGTGGAGATCTCAATTCGCAAGCCGGCGAGATCAGTCACGTCGTTGCGGATTGCGTATTCCAGGCGAGGGGGGTTGAGAGTAAAAACCGGGATGTCCTTGCCGAGAGCGTAGGCGAGGGCGTTGATGATGCCGTCCCCATCGGCGTCGTCGCCGGGGTCGTCGTCTACGGCGTCGATTGGCAGGAAGCGTTGGCGCCATTCCGCATAACTGGAAATGACGGGGTCCACGACGACATCCCATGGCTGGGATACTGTGGCCAGAATCTCAATGGGGCCGCTCCCATTCATGTCCCCGCGGCAGATTGCCCTCGCCCCCAGGGTGCCAGCCCGATTGTTGGTGCCCGTGTCCGCCCAGTAGATCTTTCCTGCGGCGATATCGAGGGTCATGCCGTGAGGAGTGTCGAGACCAAGGTAGACGTTTTCAACCGGTCCGCCCTCAATAAGACGGCGCTGAATCCGGGCCGGAACCGCATTTCGGTCGCACCAGTAGATGTATCCCGCCTGAAGGTCGAGCTGGACCTGGCGGACGGTGGTCAGTCCGGTCACGAGGGTTTCGACGTTGCTTCCGTCGGCAAGGTCGGCCCGGTATATGCTCCCCCGGGAGAAGTGTCCCCAGTAGACCTTGCCGCCTTCGGGGTCGAGGTCGAGGTAGTAGGGCTGGTCAGTCGTCAGGACTGTTTCCCGTTCAGTTCCGTCGAGATTGGAGCGCTCGATGCGGTCCCTGTTGCGATCACACCAGTAGAGTTTTCGCGTCAGGGGATCGAGGGTGATGTCGGCCGGGAACCCGAGGTCGCTGGAGACAATGGCCACGCGGTTGGAACCGTCGAGGTCGGCGGAGTAAATGTGGTCGCTCCCGTTGTCGCAGAAATAAAGTTTTCCACCCGACAGATCGAGGGTGATGCCCCGGAGGTTGCTGCCGGGAAGAGAGGAAAGTGTTTCCACTCTTGTTCCGTCAAGGTTGGCGCGCTGGACGAGTCCGCGTCCACGATCGGTGAAATAGATTTTTCCTGCCCGGGAATCAGGTGCTGCGCCGAGGAGGAAGGAGGAGAACAGGGCCAGTAGCTTCATCCGAAGTAAGCGTTCGTCCAAGAAGTGGGCTTGTGGGTGCGGGTAGTCAAGGCCCGGGCTCTGCTCCTGCCCGGCGAAAGGCCCGGGAAAGTGATACGATTGCGGGCTGTAATGCGCTTGTGCCAGCGAATATCCGCGGTGTTCCCCATCTGTTCCGATTCAGTTGGCATCGCGGGTGACTCCTCAAAATAGAAGATATGAAAAAACTAATGACGACAATCGCCTTCGCCTCACTCTGCCAGAGTGGAGCCTTCGCTGAGCATCACGGGAAGGCTCAGGAGGCCAAGGATATTGAAGAGGTTACGAAAACTGTTCTGGAGATGTATGAACTGGTGAACAACAAGAAGCATTGGACTCCCATGAATTCGAGCAAGGGTTCCCACCAGTTCTGGTCCAGCGGCGGGCTTCTGAACGTTGTGACTTCCAAGCAGGAGCAGGATCTGCCCGCCATTGAAAGTAATACGGTTCGCCCCAAGCACCTGACGGTCATCCCGGTTGAGCCGGGCAAGGTGGCGGTTGCGATGTTTTATGCAGAAGGCTCGGAGAAGGTGGAGGGGCGCCCTCCGGTGAATCATTACATGACGAGGGCAACAATCGTGTTCGTGAATGAAAAGGACGGCTGGAAATTCCGGGCAATGCACTGGTCGCCGATCGCGGGCGGACAGGGAACGAGTAATATCAGCACCAAGAACTAGGGGCTTGATTCGGGTTGATTTCCGGGGAGGTGTCCGGCCGGAAGTGGCCGGATGCCTTCCCTGCTTCCTTTCCCGGGGAGGCCGAGGTGTCCGAGGTGGTGAGCCTGTCGCTTGCCGGGGCATCTTCCGCTTGGGGGAGGAATTGCTCGAGGCCGTCGCCCGTGCGCGATTTGGCTTCCTCCGCCCTCTCCCTGTAGATGCCTGCTGCCACGATGATCATGTAGATCAGGAAGCATCCGGAGATGATGAATGCCTTGCGCCAGGGCACATAGAAAAACCGGTGGAGCAGGGGGGCGAGGGGAAGAAAGAACAGGAGGAGGATCAGGATCTGTCCGTAGCCCCAGAATTGACCCATGAGGAACCGGCACAGTGTGAACTGGGGCAGGAAGACCAGCACCGCCTTCGGGTTGAGATACCAGAAGTAGAACCCGCTGCTCGCCGTAGTGGGCTCCCAGTCCGCCTCGTGGCGGGCGAACAGGAACATGAGGAGGAGCAGTACGATCAGGTCCAGAAACATGGGTGGGGGGTAGTCCCTCCCTCGGGTGAAAGGGGTCGGCCGGACGATAGCACCGGAGTGGCACGGGATGAACCGAAATCAGGGACGGCCCCGATCGTGGGGAGGGGGTCGAGCCTCAGCGATTCTGATCGATTCCTGCCCAGATTGCCTTGATGGTTTCCTCCTGCCGCATGCCTCGCGGTCCAGTCATGCTGGCGCTGTAATGCTCGAAACGGCGGAGGGGGAGCTGGAAGTAGCCATTTGGATCCGTCTTGCGCACCCATCCGTAGGCGTAACGGAGCCATTCATTGCGATAGGCTTCGGGTTGTTTCCTGAACCAGTTGATTTCATCCCAGCCCCAGACATGGATCGTGTCGCCGGCCCGGTATTGCCCTGGATGGTCGGAAGGGCCGAAGTTGTCGATTTCCACGATGTAGGGCAAGGAGTCGCAGCGCCACCCACTGGGAGTAAGTCCACCCTTGCTGCGGCCGTAGATGGAATCACTGAAGCCCTTCTCGAGAATGGCCTTATGAGGTTGGCCCTCGACGGACCTGGGGCGTGACGGAAAGGAGTGCAGGTCGAACATGAGTTTTCCATCATGCACGATGCCGCCGCTGGGCACATGGGCATCGATGAGGACCAGTTTGCGACGAGCGTGCCTGTGAGCGTAGTTGCGGATGCGGGACATGAGGTCCCGCCAGTGCCGGTGGCTGCGGTCCCAGTCGTCCATGATCTCCACCTGTCCCAGGTGAATGGCTTCCAGGCCGATGTCGATCCAGCGCTTGGCCACGTAGAAGAACCACATCCTCGTCTCAAGTCTGCTCATATCGGGCACGGAGGCGCCCTCGTGCCAGTGATTGTGCCGGTGCCTGAAGCCGTAAAGCATCTTCCGATAGTTGAAGTTCCGTGACTCGGCAGGTAATCCGAATTCCCGAAGGACCGATGGCGGGATCGCGATCTGGTCGACATCGCGGGTGACGATCTCGAAGATTGCTCCCTGCAGGATGAGATCCGGATCCATCGCGTGGAGCCGCTTCACAAAGGGAGCTCCCTTGTTGACGAGGTCGTCGATCCGGGATTCATCGCCCCACATCCAGATGACCCGGCCTGCAAACTTAACCCCGGTGTTTTTCATCATGCGGAGGTCATCGTCGGAGGCAAGATGGAGGAGGGAGGCAACGGTGGCACTCCGGGCGAGGTAGTTCTCCAGCACCGGGCGGGTGATAGTCCCGTTAAAGTGGTAATCCGTCCGGGCGGCGGTGTCTTCGCCGGCGGTGAGGAGAGGGATGGTTGCGGCTCCAAGGAGCAATGCCCAGGCGCGGAGATGCGGAGGGGTGCGGAACTGGATGGCTGCTGTGATCCCGAGCATGTCGCTGGCGCCTATTTAGGCGGTTGTTATGAGCTCCAGCAAGGTCAACCGGTACAGGAAAAAGGCAGCTTCCTCGAAGGAGTGAGATCGCTAAAGTCTTTTGTGTATCAATTGTTTTGGTGGCAGAACCTTGGATCTCACTCCCTCGATTCACTGCCTGTCTCTTATGAAACCGATACCGCAGCGCGCGATTTTCAACTTGGTGAAAAAAAGTATCGAGGCATCGTTCCCCCCGATGGCGCTGCGGCCTGTTCTCCTGATTCTTATCGACGCCCTGCTTCTCGTGGCGGTGCTTTTTGTCGCGCCATTTGCCTGGATTCTCCGTGATGGTCTGGGCCCGGATGCGGTCGCGACTCACGGCGTCAACGCCGTAGCAAAGGCCTTCACGACCTTCGGTGTAGGCCCTGCAATCCTGCTGCTATCGATCATTCGTGTCCTCTTCGGGGATGGGAGGGGGAGCGCGCGTCAGCAATGGCGGGGTTCGGTGTGGGTCATCCGCCCGGTGCTGGTGGCGATTGTTGTCTCCATGCTTACCGTGGCCTGCGTGGGGCTCCTGATGGATTGAGGAATGTTTGGGTTGGAAGTCAAAGTTGAGAAAGGGTTCGTGGAGTCTCCGGTAAAGAAAACGATGTGTGCCACCAGGTTATGGCAGGGGATGGTAGTTCTCACTCTTGCCGGATTACAATGGGACCGTGGTATTGCCGCGGCAGATGTCCTGGATTTGTCCCCGCCCGTCTTGCCGGGCGGGATTCATGCCGGGATCCCCTTGGAGGCCCCGGGAAGCGGGAATATTGTTGAGGATCCCGAGGAGACCGGATGGGCATCCGTCCGGAACCTTACCAGTATTGCATTTACAGCTGATTTCAATGCGCGGAAGGAGGACTCCATCCTCCTGGATGTCGAGGTGGATAACGTGAATGGCGAAGAACGGATCAGTGGCGTATGGCAGAAAAACCCCGAGGGTCGGGGATGGGCGGCCTACCGAAACCTGACAAGCAGTAGTTTCGGCGAACGTTGGACCGAATACAGGGAGGCGGGCTACCGCCTGATCGATCAGGAGAGCTATGTCATTGGAGGTGAGCGTTTGTATGCCGGGATCTGGATCGAGAATCTTGAGGGATACGACTGGGCCTCATACCGGAACCTGACGAGTTCCCAGTTTAGGGACTACGCCGAGCAGTTCCAAGATACTCATGCCCTCGTCGACTTTGAGGCCTATCCGGTCGGGGGAGATATTCGCTACGCGGGAGCCTGGGTGGACAATGCAGGGCATTCAGAGTGGTTTCTTCGCTGGGATCGTTCCGATGCCCAGTTCTCTGCGGATTTTGAAGACTACAAGGGGCTCTACCGGATTCATGATGTGGAGTCCTACCAAGTCGCCGGCCAGCAGAAATACGGGGCGATCTGGATCAAAAACACGAACGGCCGGAGATGGATCGAGAACCGTGACATGGATGCCAAAGGCTACCGGAACCGATGGCTCCGTTACCGGGATCTCGGTTACCGCCTCACCGATTTTGAACAATATCAAACCCGTGCAGGAGTGCGTTATGCGGGTGTGTGGCGGCAGAACAGTGACAGGCCGGACTGGTCTCTCCGTGGAACGGTCAACGGACTGGCCGAGGCCTTTCTCGAGTCGAACGGTGTGTCGGGGCTGGGCGTTGCGGTCGTTCATCAGGGAGAAGTCATTTACAAGCGGGGGTTCGGCTCTCAGGACAATGAGGGAACCTGGTATTCAGCCCAGACCTTGAATCGTCTTGCTTCGGTCAGTAAGGCAGTCGGAGGGGTGTTGCTTTATCAGTTAGCGGAAAGCGGACAGATTGCCCCGCAGGGCCTCACTGCTGACTACGTTCCAGGCTTGCCCGCGCACCATACTCATACCCTCGCCCAGCTCGCCTCGAACCGGGGAGGAGTCGGACACTACCCCGAGCATGGTCTGGGCACTCTGTATACCCAGTATGACACCGCCCTCGAGGCCTCCGGGCTCTTCTGGGATGACCCCCTGGTGAGTCCCCCCGGGACAGCCTACAACTACAGCACGCATGGTTATACCCTGCTCGGTGCCGCGATTGAGGGGGCCACGGGTCTGCCACTCTCCGAGGTTCTCGATAATGTTCTTGGGAGCGGGATCGGCCTGTCCGACCTGAAGGTCGAGGAACGAACGGTGGCCAGCGAATTTCGGTCCGAGCTCTTCAATGACAACAATACGGTTGCGACGGCTGATAACATCAGCTGGAAGGTTCTTGGCGGGGGGTTGGAGTGCTCTGTGGAGGACATGGCGCTTTTTTGCAGGAAGTTGATGGGCGGCGAGATCCTTTCGCCTGCCGGCCTGGAGGCCATCTGGGTGCGTCCCGACTCCCTGTGGACCTACGCGATGGGCTGGAACAGCCTTCGCTTGAGAGATGGTTTGAACGTTCCGTGTGTGATGAAGAGCGGAGCTCAGTTCGGTGCCGATACGCATATCCGCCTTTTTCCGTCCCTGGACCTGGGAATCGTGGCCTTTTCCAATACGAGGCAGAATGCGAATACCTCCAGTCTGACCCGTGATATTGCCAGTGAGATCCTGGACTGTCTCCCTCCGGTTCTGACTCTGGAGCCCCTCAGTGGGAGTGCTGTTGCGGGCGAAGTCATCAATCTGACCGTCGAAGCGGTCAGCAATAGCCCGCTGAGTTACCAGTGGTTCAAAGACGATCTTGAGATTCCGTTTGAGACGGCGCCGCTCCTGAGCCTTCCGGCGTCCGGGAGGGGGGTCTCCGGAACCTACCGGGCGGTCGTTTCGAATGCGGCGGGGGTGATCGTGAGTGGAGAGGCCCATGTCCGGGTCCTCGCCCCACTGGTGGTGGAAAGCCTTGGCAGGACAGACGCCGGAGCCTTTCAGCTCCGGTTCCGTGACCGGGAAGGGCACCCTCTTCGAGAGGAGGACAGGGACTTTTTTATGGTGGAATGGTCCAAGGACCTCAACAGCTGGAATCTTTTGAAGAAGGCGTCTCTTACCCTCGTGGATGGAGGCTTCATCGTGGAGGATGCCTCCTCTTCCGAAACGCCCGCGCGCTACTACCGGATCCGGGAGGTTGGTGGGCTTTAGGTGGTTTAAAATGTGCAGTCACGGCTTGTGGATAGCCGGTTGCATGCACATCTTCAGCCGGTATGAAAGTGCCTCCCTGGATGATAGCTGGATTCATGATCGCCGCTCTCAACCCTTGGGTCACAGGGGCGGACTTGCAGGCCCTCGGGGAAGGGGCGGTTGATGGAGACGGCCCTTTGGTTGGGGAAGGCTCCCTTTCAGAAGATATCCCTCACTATCTTAAGGCTCCCTTGAACTACAGCGAAGAAGAGCTTTCTGAGCACTATGAGCGAGCCGTCACGGAGGAGGTGGCCTTGCAGGGTGGGGCGGGGTCCGATGAAGGGAGTGCTTGGTGGGCGAGTGGAGATCTGGTCTACCTGGCCCCCATTCCGGACCTCGTCTGGGAGATGCGGGCGGAAAAAGAACTTTCGGCACCAGATGTGAATGGGGCGCGGGAAGGCGCGGAGGTTCGAGGCTCCGAGGCACGGATCCAGCGGCTGGAGGAGGAGAACGGGGTTCTCCGGAAGCGCTTGGAGCGTCTTGAGAATTCCATTCGTCCCGGGGAAGTGGGGAAACCTGCTCCCGGGCCGCGCCTCCGGGTGTCGTCCACCCCTCCTCTGTTGCGTCGAGGGTTTGTACCAAGGAAGCCTTTCCCCGGGGCCCGCTCAATCCTGTCTCCGCCGCGTTTCCGGCCCTTCACGCACGAAGGAATGTCCATGCGCAGGTCGGGAATCCCGGGACGAAACGAGGGGCGTTCGCTTCGTGAGCAATTGCGGTTCATGCGTAATGCCGACAAGGCGCTCGGGAACGACGTCCAGAGCAGGCATTATCAGGACGTGCGTCTCGAGGTGATCAAGGCCATGCTTGATGGAGAGATCAATTCCCGTTTCGCAGTGCAGTATCTCGCGGACCTCGTGGATGTATTCCGGACTTACGAACGTCTCGCCAGATTTCGCCTCTCCGACGGCGTGCGTCCGCCCCTCAGCGTGGAAGAGGTGCGCCAGAATCCGGAGGGGCTCTTCGTGTGGGTTTCCGAGGTCAATGAACAGAAGCGCAGGCTTGTTCGGGAAGATCTTCTGGCTGGGGCGCAGTAGGAACATGCGCAGGAAGCTGTTTCTTCAAACCTCTGGCAGGAGGGCGGTGATCTGGTCGAGCTCAGTGAGCAGCGCGTCAGGCTGCTGGAGAGAGGCCTTGCTCTGATGCAAGCGCAGGGAGCGCAGGTCCCCGGCGAAGAGGGCGGTGCGAAACCCTGTTTCGGAGGCGGGATGGATGTCTTTCTCAGCGTCGTTACCTACGTAGAGTGCCTCGTGAGGCTGGATGCCGCGCCGTGACAGGCAGTCCTTCATGGTTTCGTAGAGGGCGAGGCCGGGTTTTGCGTTCCGGAACCGGTAAGAGAAGAGACAGAGGGCTTCCGTGAACCCGAGGGAGGTCAGGTCGGAGTTCAGAAGAGCGGGAAAAAGCAACGGGGTATAGAACTGGGCGTTTGAGATGATCCCGAGAATGAATTCGCGCTCGCGGAGGGCTGCGAGAAGCTCCCAGGCCCCGGGCATCGGCCACACCGGATTGGTCATGCATTCATACGCGATCGCCAGTTCCTCAAGGCGCTTGTCGCGAGGGTGCTGCAGGAGTTCGCTCCAGAGGTCCCGGATTTCGACTTCCGGAAAGGGGATGCCTGCCTGGCGGGCCTGCTCATGCTCGCGGACGATCAGGGCGTCGAGGTGCCCGGTCAGCGAGGAGGGTTGGCTTGGAGCCGGAATACCGTGCTGCCTGAGCAGGGTGCGGAGAGTGGATTCGCGATGGGGAGGGTTATTAATTTCAGGTTCATTCCCAGTCGAAGCAAGGAGCGTGCCGTAGACATCGAAGACCACACACCGAATGCCCGGGAGTTTCGGGAGTATGGGTTTGAGCGCGGTAGGGACAGGTTCGATGGGTCGGGAGAGGGACTGAATCAGTTCCAATCCGGCTGAGTCGGGGTTGCTGTTCATGCCTGAAGGAAGTGGAACCGTTCTGGACGGAGAAACAGGGAGAGGAGCCTGCGCTTGTCCAGCCAGCGAGGTGCGGCGGCAGCAGTGGTTGCGACCGACTTGTAGAGGGACTCATGCCGTCGCGCGTAGTTCTCAAGGGAATAGGCGGCAAGGGCGGAGGCGTCTCCCGGGGCCGTGTTGGTATCGAGGGCTTCCCTTATCCAGTCCCCGGCCGGCTGTGAATGCTCGCCTTCCAAGATAACGACATCTGCCGGGGAATTGCAGGCTTGAGGGAGAATTCCAGCCTGAAGCTCTTCCGGAAGATTTCCAAAGTCGAGATACGCATCCCCTCCGTGGGAGCATGCAAGGTGCTCCCGGACCTGGGCGGGCAACTTCCCGGGCATGGATTCGCCATAGGCCCGGTAGGAGCGTCGAAGAGCATTGTGGAGGTGTTCCCGGAGCTGCCGCTCGTCCACCCATGCTGCGGGAACCAGAAGCTTCTGGTAAAGTCTCCCGAAGGTGGCCGTGAAGTCGCAAGTGATCCCGGGAAGGTCTCGTCCGAGGAGGGGTTTTCCAAGCGCGAGGGATTCGAGGAAAGTCAGGCCAAATCCCTCCGCGACCGAGGTGGTGATGAGGTGGGTGGCGTGCTGAACCCAGTCGCTGTAGGTTGAGGACGCTCCCGAACCGGGGGGGCTGGAGCCCACGACTCCGAGCCTGACGGGGAGTTCGAGGTCGGAGACGGTGTCGACCCAGCCGTCGTAGACGGCCTTCCATTCGGGGTTTTCCGGTGGAAGGGACAGGGCGAAGGTAGCGCCGGAAGGGGCGAGGGAGGCGAGGAGGCAGAACTCCCCGAGGTTCTTCCTGCGGATGCCGCGGACCGGGTAGAGGACCATGGGGCCAGCGACGCCTTTGGCAGGCGTATGGCTCGCCGAAGGGAGAAGCCCGGGATCAATGGCGTTTGGGAAGAGGGTGCACAGGTCTTCGGGGACCCCGGCCGAAACAAGGAGGTTGCGGGCCCTTGAGTTGACAACCGCGTAGCGAATTTGCGGAGCGAGGGGGTAGAGTTGATTTGCCTGCTGGAGGCGCTTGTAGTTTGCCGGTCGCCCTTCCTCCGCAAAGTCGTGGAGGTGGAGGACAAGCGGCGTAAGGCTCTCGGCCAGGCCGGTAATCAGGAGAGGGAAAAGAGAGTTTTTCCCGAGGGTGGGGTTATGGATATGCCAGCAGGAGGGCTCGCATTGGAGAGCTTTGCGCGCCGCCCGGCGAAGATCATTAAGCAGGATCTCGCTCTGAAGCCCGTCATCCGGCCGCGTGTCCCGATAAGCGAGCCCCGGAACGACCTCCACGGGAAGCGGGGCGGAGCCCGCATAAGGAGTGCCTGAGAGGATGACGTGTGGCAGTCCGGCCCGGGTGAGGGCTGCAGACTGGATTTCAAGCACGCGGGTCACCCCTCCGGGGCGGAGGTGGTAGTGGACGAGGGCAACGGACATGCTCAATGAGCTTCCGGGGTGTTTGTCAGCCTGCAACAGGCAAGGTGCGGGGAAACTTGTCGAGGTATTCCGGCAGGCCAATCATGGGCGGGCGTTCTTCTTCCACGATTTCGGTGGCGACCTCGCAGTATTCCTCATCCGTGACCTGGAGAGCACGATAGATATTGGAGAAGTCCACCGGCCCATCCATCTTACCGTGCCGCTGCAACCTGCTCAGGAAGGACTGAAGGATGCCGAAGGACATCCGGCCCAGGGCGGCAGTGGATTGGTTGCGGTGGACCCGCTGTTCCAGGTCGACCTGGGCGAAGGCCTGCATGCCCCAGCGTTGGTAGACGTCGAGAAGATGCGAGGTTTCGACTCCGTATCCAATGGGGAACGGGATGGTTTCCAGAACGTCACGGCGCACGGCATATTCCCCGGAGAGCGGTTGAAAGAACTGGGTGAGTTCGGGATAGAAGAGCGAGAACAGGGGGCGGACGAGGATCTCGGTCACCCGGCCCCCGCCCGTGCTGCGGATTCCACCTGAGGAGTGTGCGATCGGGCGCTCGTAGAACGCTTTTACGTAGTGAATGCTCTCGTTCCTGATCAAGGGAGCAACCAGCCCGTAGACAAAGCGCGGGTGAATGTTGGTAATGTCGGCGTCCACATAGCAGATGACATCCCCCTGCAGCTGGTAGACCGCTTTCCAGAGGTTCTCACCCTTGCCGCGCTTGAAGCCCCGGGTTGGAAGAATGTCCCCCGAGTAGTGGAAATCAGCGCCACTTGTCTTCGTTCTCTCCCTTGTCCGGTCCGTGGATCCGGAATCGATTACGGCAATCTCATCGAGGAGAGGAAAACGATCCATCAGCTCGCCCTTGAGGACGGCGATCTCGGTTCCAATCGTTTTTTCCTCGTTGAGGGTGGGGATGCAGAGAGAGATACGGAGGTTCGCCTGTTTCTTGGCCGCGCACAGCGCGTCCAAGTCGGCGAATTCGCGATGGTGGAAAGTGTGCGACTGGAGCCAGGACACGGTTGAACGGTGAGGAGTTCGTGGTGTCAGTTCGAGCGAACGCAACGGAACCCGGTATGGTTGGTAGGGGAGAGTGATTCGGAATAGTGTCGGGCAGCAGGGCGGTAGCGCAGGCAGTAGGTGTGGTGGCACAGGTGGGATCCACCCTTGGTCACCCAGAGCCAGGCAAGGCGGTGAAATGGCTTCTCGTCCGGATAGTTTTTCGATTGAAGCCATTGCTGGACCATGGGCTGGCTGAGTGGTTTGCTCGGCCCCCGGGGGTTGACCTTGGGTTCCGGCAGCTTGACGAAATCCTTGAAGTAGTCGGGACGGTAGAGGTCGGAACAGTGCTCCCAAACATTGCCCGCCATGTCATAGAGTCCGTAGCCGTTGGGTGGGAATGACCTGACGGGAGCAGTGCCGGAAAATCCGTCCTCAGCAGTGTTATTGTTTGGAAATACTCCCTGGAAGACGTTGGCCTGCCACTTCCCCCCCGGACGGGCTTCGTCGCCCCACATGAAGAGCTTGTCCTTGAGTCCTCCCCTGGCCGCGCGCTCCCACTCGGCCTCGGTGGGCAGGCGTTTGCCGATCCACTTGCAGTAGGCGAGGGCGTCTTCGTGAGTAATGCAGACGACCGGATGATCCATCTTGTCTTGGATGGAGGTTTTCGGTCCCCCGGGGCAGCGCCAGTTGGCACCCCGCACGAATTGCCACCATTGCCACTCTGCCCCTGGTCGGAAGAGCTGCACTTCCTTGGGCGGGGGGACGAAAATGAGGGCGCCACCCTTGAGCTGGTCCGGGGGAGCGGCCGGGAAATCCTTGGGGTCCCACCCTCGTTCGGCCTGGGTTTTGTAGCCGGTCGCCTTGGTGAAGGCCAGGAACTCCCGGTTCGTGACCTCGGTAATGTCCATCCAGAAACCATCGACGGTGACGGAGTGGACGGGCCGCTCTTCAGGATACTCTGCCCGAGTGGCATCGAACTTGTGGTCACAGCCCCTGTTGTAGGTGCCTCCCGGGATCCAGGTCATCCCCTCGGGCGCCTGGCCGGGGTTCGGTGGTGGCGAGAGTTCTTTACCGAGGCCAGCAGCGAGGTGCAGGGCGTGGAAAACAAGCAAGATGATGTAAACGCGCATTGCGGATTGGCTTTCAGCCAATAAATGCTCAATTTCCCGCGCTGACCATGACCAATTTTCGCCCCTGCATCGACCTGCATGAAGGCAAGGTGAAGCAAATTGTAGGTAGCTCGCTCAGGGACCACGGACCGGGACCACGCGAAAATTTCGTTTCTGAGAGGGAGGCTGGGTGGTTTGCGGAGAAATTTCGGGCCGACGGGCTGCACGGGGGCCATGTCATCATGCTTGGACCGGGAAATGAGGATGCGGCCAGGGACGCTCTCGCGGGGTGGCCCGGGGGGCTGCAGGTCGGAGGTGGAATAACGGTCCGGAATGCCGCGAACTGGCTGGAGGCCGGAGCAAGCCATGTCATTGTGACTTCGTGGCTGTTCGACGAGGAGGCAAACTTCCTGCCTCAGCGCCTGGAGGCGCTCGCTTCCGAGGTGGGTGTGGAGCGGATTGTCATCGATCTGAGTTGCCGCCGGTCCAGAGAGGGATGGATAGTTGCAATGAACCGCTGGCAGACGCTGACGAATCTTCATGTTGGCCTGGAGGTCCTGGACCAGTTGGCGGGGCGGTGCGCAGAGTTCCTGATCCACGCCGCCGACGTGGAGGGGAAGTGTGAAGGAGTGGACGAGGAACTGGTCGCTTTACTTGGTTCGTGGCAGGGGAAGTCCGTTACCTACGCCGGTGGGGTGGCGACCCTTGATGATCTCCGGGTGGTCGAGCAGAAGAGTGGAGGAGCTGTCGATGTGACGGTGGGAAGTGCGTTGGACCTGTTCGGGGGCCGTGGGGTTGCCTACGATGATCTCCTGTCCTGGAACGCAGGATCGCGCCCATGAAGGCTGTTCTTGTCATTCTTGCGATGCTGGCGGTGGTGCTCCTCGCAGGAACCTTGCACCGTATGCTGCGTAATCGAGGTCGGGGCGAAGCGAGGGCAGTTTGCCTGGGAGATACGGAGCGAGCCCTCCTTCGTGAGCATGTGCCGCTGTATGCACGCATGCCGGAGGATATTCGACGCAGGTTGGATGGGGTTCTCCAGGTGTTCCTGCACGAGGTAGGCTTCGAGCCTTGTGGTCAACTGGAGGAAGTGACGCCGGAAATGCAACTGATCATCGGTGCGCAGGCCGGTGTCCTTCTCCTCGGAAGTGGCTACCAGCACTTCGGGAGACTCCGGTCGGTTCTGGTTTATCCGAACGCCTATGAGGTCAAGGACGACCTTGGGGTGGAGAGTATTCGCCTCGGTGAGAGCTGGAACAGCGGAAGTGTCGTTCTCTCGTGGGAGAGTGTACGGCAGGGGGCGCGGAACCCGGAAGATGGGCTCAATGTCGTGCTTCATGAATTTGCCCATCAACTTGATCAATTTGATGGGGTGGCCGATGGGTTGCCGGTTCTCAAGTCCCGGAAGGACTACCCGGAATGGGCCGAGGTGATGCAGGTCTCCTTCAGCAAGCTCTGTGACAGGGTGGAGAGGGGGAAGCGCACAGTCCTCGATGATTACGGGGCAACCAATCCGGCCGAGTTTTTTGCAGTCGCGACGGAGACCTTTTTTGAGCGGTCCAAGGCCCTTTTCGGGCAGCATCCGGAGCTCTACGGGCAATTGAAGCGATTCTATGGCCTGGATCCGCTGGAGTGGGATTAGGCCTTGGGACCCCTCCCAGAGCACGGATCTCATTTGACCCATGATCACGGCTTGATTTATTTCAGGTCTCTTAATAGTTTGGGTTTGCTACCCAATGAGCAACCACGAAAGTCCCTTTGAAATAGATCCTTTCCAGGACACCCTGGCCCCTTTGCCCGCCAAGGCGGAGGCGGAACGAGGTGGAAAACCGCTGGCGATGAACGCCCAAATTCTGCCTCTGGAGCACTCGTCAGTCCAGGGTCGGCAGGGGGCTGACCCCGCACCTGAGAGCGGAGACGTGCATCGCATGGCCCCGGAGGACGCCGCGCCACGGGGCTTTATCTCCCCGGCCACGTCTCGCTGGAAATTCTGGAAGCGTCGCGAGAGGCGTGATGAACAGGCGGAAGCCCTGCGGCGGGGAGCCTCGGAAATGGTGTCCCTGATGAGGTCGATTCGGGAGCATCTCGAGATGGAGCGTCGGAGCCAGGACAGTGTCCTGCGAACAGTAACGCCTCTTCCTCGCGTGGTGGAGAATCTGCAGGCCATGAGTGCCCGGCAGGGGGACACGGGGCGCATTCTCAGCGAATTGCGAACGACGCTGGAGCAGCGATCGGAGAGGGACGGGCTGCTGCTTCGTTCTCTCCACCGGATTGGTGGGACGATGGCCAACGTAGAGAATACATTCGGGCAATTGAACAAGACCCTGGCCGGCATGGACTCCTGTCACGCGCAAACGGCGAAAAGCATGGAGTTGCTCGGCGAGCGGGTTGCCGGGTCCGGAGAGTGCATGAACGAATCGATCACGAAGCTACGAGCCTCGGAGCATGATTTCGCGGAATACATGTCGCAGAGTTCCCGGCGGAGCAGCCGGGGAATGGTGGCCATGTGTTGCTGTCTTCTGCTCTCGGTTGTGTCGGTTGCCTTCATGTTCCAGGAGAACAGAAAGCTCCTTGCCGCGGTCCAGAACAACGGAGCCCTTGTCGTGCAGGTTCCGAGGGTTGCCGTCTCTCCTGAGCGTATTGCAAAACAGGATGAGGATGAAGGAGACACGGAGAGTCCAGGCGGTCGTCCCGGGTCGGGCCTGGCGGTGCAGCCATTGGAGGAACAGGTTGTCCCTGTCGACACCGAAGGGCGCGGTCTCCTGTCGGTTACGGAATAAAGTAGCGGCTCAAGCGAGCTTCCTGACCTGGAGGCGGGCCTTTCCGGTCCGGCGAAGCAGTGACGGGTGAGACCGGCAAAGGAGTCCGGGCCTCTTCTTGGACTGAGGTATTGAAGGGGCCTGGCTGCAGTGCATGCCCCATTGCTTTTCTGGCAGCCCTCCGGGTGCTTATTCGTCTCGCCTTCAACAGGGAGAGTGGTATTGTTCTCAAGGGTCCTGCCGAGCCTTTCCCTATTCAGTTTTCGTCCTATGTGGTATTACGCTCAGCACGGTCAGCAGATCGGTCCGGTTTCGAAGGAAGAATTACAGGGGCTCCTCCGGAGCCAGACTCTCGCCGTGACTGTCAATGTGTGGACAGAAGGAATGCCCGGCTGGCAGCAGGCCAACCTGGTGCCGGAATTGATCTCCGGGGTGCACGGAGGTCTCTTTCCGCAACCGGTGCCCGGGGGGGCTTATGTGCCACCCGTTGTTATGCCAACAAATGCAATGGCGATCACGAGCATGGTGCTTGGACTTCTTGGTATTTTTGTCCTGGGGCCCCTCGGGTCCATCCCTGCTATTATCTGCGGACATATGGCCAGGCGGCAGATTCAGGATTCCAAGGGGCAGCAGCAGGGAGATGGGATGGCTCTCGCCGGGTTGATCACGGGTTATATCATTACAGCCCTCTGGGCGGCAGTGGCGCTTCTGGTCATTATTGCGATCATGATGGCTTTATGAGGGAGGAAAGAAACCGGCTCATGCGAATGGGTCTTGACCGATGAGCTTCCAGCTAGAAAGTGATCATAAAAGCATGGAGTGGTATTACGCGAAACACGGCAAGCAGGAGGGCCCGCTTCCAACAGACAGGCTGAAGGCGATGATCGAGTCCGGGGAGGTCGCGACCACGGACCTGGTCTGGCGGGAAGGGATGGCCGAATGGTTGCCGGTCGTGCAGGTGACCGAGTTGAGGAATCCTGTGCCTTCCAGTGCGATATCTCCGGGAGGAGGCGCGCAGAATCCCCAGACGGGGTACGAGCCCCCGCTTGCCCCTCCGGGGCCTCAGCAGCACATTCCGAACTATCTTGTTCTCTCGATCCTGGCGACCGTGCTGTGTTGCTGGCCGCTTGGGATTCCCGCCATTGTCTTTGCGGCGAAGGTTGATGGGCTGGTAGCGCGAGGAGATGTCGCGGGTGCCATGGAGGCTTCAAGAAAGGCCAGGATGTGGACGTGGATTTGCTTTGGCTGCGGTCTTGCTGCCGGCCTGATTTACATTGTTGGCATGGTAGCACTCGGGGTTTGAGACATCGTCTGGCATTGGCCATCGCTCTTTGCGTCCTCGGGGTGTTGGGGGTTTCGTATGTCGCTCACAATGACCCTGAAGAAGGCAGGGCGCTCTTTCCCAGCTGTGTCTTCAGGGAGGTGACCGGCCTCCACTGTGCGGGTTGCGGAGGGACGCGGGCGGTGCACGCACTCACGCGGTTTGATCTCGGGACTGCCTTCCGGAAGAACCCGCTTCTCATCCTTCTCCTGCCATTCCTTTCAGTTGGAATCGCGGTGGAGGCGGTCGCGTGGGTGTGGGGAGAGCGTTATCGGGGCCCTCGAATACGCATGCCGGGACGCTTGATCTGGGTTCTCCCGGTGCTAATCGTCGGATTCTGGGTGTTCAGAAATATTCCGATCTGGCCCTTCGATCTGCTTGCCCCCCGTTGACGGGGAGAATTCTATGGCGGTTTTGGGAGGCCGAGGCTTTTCGTGATACGCCGAATCCCGAGAACTGCGCCGAAGCGCGAGGAGCTTTCCTTTACCGGCCCTGACTCGCAGGCCCAGGCTGCCGGGAGAGCGACTCCACGTATTTGGCAAGGAGGTCAGCCTCGAGGTTGACCCGCTGTTCGTTGGTGGCCTCCTGCAGGTTCGTGGCCTCGAAGGTGTGTGGAGTAATCCAGAACACGGCGGCAAGATCTCCAAGCTCAGCGATGGTAAGGGAGATGCCGTCCACCGCGAGCGAGCCACGTGGGATGCAGTAGCGGGCAACCCCGGGCGGAAGGGAGATCTCCAGCCGGTGGTCCTGACCGTGGGATGAGAGGTCCATGATGCGGCCCGTGTCATCAACGTGACCCTGCACGAAGTGACCGCCCAGGCGCCCATTTGCCGGGAGGGAGCGTTCGAGGTTGACGAGGGAGCCGGACCGGAGGGCGCCGAGGGAGGTGACCTTGAGCGTTTGGCTGAGAACGTCGAAGGATGCGCTGGTGTCGTCGTGTTCGGTGACGGTGAGGCAGCAGCCGTTGATGGCGACGCTTTCGCCGAGAGCGAGTTCGCCAGCGAAGTCCATGGCGATAGTGAGGCGGGCCTGTTCGCCTTGCGGAGTGAGGGCGAGGACGCGGCCGGTGGCTTCGACGAGGCCGGTGAACATGGTGGGGAGCGGTTTACAAGAGCATCAAGGCGGCTCCGACCACGATGGTGGGGATGAGGGCCGCGATGGCGAGTTTGGCCGGGGAAACACCGCCCTCGAAATATTTTCCGAGGATGGCCTGGCCCGCGGGGTTTGGCGCATTGGCGATGACGGTGAGGCCACCACCGGTGACGGCTCCCGCGACGATAGCGAACTTCGCGCCATCACCGAGCCCAGGGGCTTGAGAGGCGAGGAAGGTGACGGCGGCATTGTCGTTGAAAGCAGTCAGGACGGTGGCGCCGATCATGTGAATCCAATCGTTGTCGATGGAGGTGAGGAGCAGGGAGATCCACCAACCCTGGCATCCGCCGTGGATGACGAGTCCGGCGAGGAAGAAACCGACGAGAAGCGGGGTGCGCATCTTAACATCATTCTGGTGGTGACCGGTGGCTTCGGTGAAGCCGAGCAGAAGGAGGAAGCCCCCGAGAAACAGAGGAGGGTAGTGGGCGGTGAAGACGGTCCAAGCCAGGAAGAGGACGTGGATGACGGTAACGACGGGTGGAACGGGGTCTTCGCGGTCTTCCCATTTCGGTTGGTGCCCCATGGAGTTGGCGCCGGGGTCTTCGAGGGTGTCGAAGTGCTTTTTGAAGGCCAGGAAGTAGATGATGTTTGCGATGAGGATGCCGACGGTGGCCTTCCATCCGAAGTTGGTGAGCATGAACATCATGTCCCAGTCCCAGCGGTCGGGTGGGGCGACCATGAGGACGGGCGGCGCGGCGAAGTGGGTGAGGGTTCCGCCGACGGAGATGTTCACGAAGAGGAGGCCGATGGTGGCGTAGGCGAACTTGGGATTCGGTTTGAGCTCGTAGAACTTCTTGGCGAGAAGAAGGGCCGCGATTGTCATGGCGGCGGGCTCGGTGATGAAAGAACCGAGAAGAGGGGTCAGGGTGAGGGTGGCGAACCACCAGGCGGCGGGCGTGCCGCCCATCAACTTGGCGATCTTGTTTACGGCGTCCTCGGAGAGGCGGATGATGGGGCGGGTAGCCGCGATCGCCATGATGATGATGACGAAGAGGGGTTCGGTGTAGTTGACGTCTTTCCCGAGGTAGGCCTTCATTTGGGTGACGCCGTGTCCGATTCCTTCCCCGGGGGCGATGCCGTGGCACCAGAGGATGGCGCCGAGGAGGGCGATGACCCAGATGCCGAAAACGGCCTCGACTTCTCCGAGGGTGTGGAAGAACCAGGCGCGGAAGGAGACGTCGTCCTTGGCGTCGTCTTGAGGTTTGTCTTCGGCGCGGCGTCCTTCGGCCTTGATCCGTTCCTTGTGCCTTTCCTCGTGGTTGTGGGCCATGTCTCGAAACACGCCGGAGAGGAAGGTGTGAATGATCGCGCAGATAAAGATGATGGTGGCAATCAGGTTAAAGTAGTGCTGTTCAGCGGCGCGGGATTTGAGTTTTTCCCAGAGGCTGTCGGTATCGCCCTCGTAGGCCGCGTGCTCAGGATCGGTGTAGGCCGGCAGCGGCAGGGGGAATTCCGCATGCTGGTCCTTCTTGAGTTCCCACTTGCCCCCCTTGGGGTAAGCGGGATCATTGCCTCCCGCTGCGAGGGTGAAACCGGTGCCGGTGAGGAGAAGGAGGGTGATGAGAAGGAGGGGGTGCAAGTGCTTCATCGTTGCCGGGGGGACTTTAGGTTCCGGGGCCTGCGGGGCAATGAGAATTGGGTGTCCTTGCGTGGTCATGGAATCCCGCTAGTCTCAGGGCATGATCCGGATCGTGACAGGGGGGCTGCTCGCTGCGTTGCTGGCAGGATTGGCGTCCTGTAGTCGGATCCGTCAGATTGGAGAGAACAGGGCCCCGACTCCGCTCGAGGCCTACCAGGTTCCTCCAATGCTGCGTGGGGGGGGAGGCCGGGGAGACTCCGAAGTGAAGGTGACCCTGGAGGGTGGGGCCGGATTGTCCCCGGATGCGGTGGATCGAATTCGCGCCCGGGAGGAGGACCTGATGTGGACGGACCCCGACAATCCCGAGCAGGGAATGGAGGAGATGGAAGTAGTCATCCGCAAGAATGCCCGGAAGGGACCGTGGTTTGTGAGTTACTCGGAGGCGCGCCGGGCAGCCATGCGCGAGGGTAAACCATTGCTTGTCTGGTTCACCGACACGCAGTTCAGCCCCCTGTGCCGGACTCTCAGTAGTGAGGTGTTTTCCAAGGGGGCTTTTCAACAGTGGGCTGCTCGGGAGGTCATCCAGGTGCGCCTTGATTTTAACGTGAAGGGAGACAGTGGGGGGACGGGGCAATCAGCGGAGAACGACCGCATCCGGAAGGAGGACTACCTGCAGTCCCTTAAAAAGCGCTATCAGGTGCGCGGCCTTCCCACGGTGCTCCTGCTCACGCCTGATGGAACGGTGAATTCCCGATACCGGGGCTATAAGAAGACGTATTTTGATTTTTATCTCGCTCGCCTCAAGAATGACGCCACCGCGGCCGCTGAATTGCACGGCAAGTGGCGTTTGAAAATGGGCAGTCGCGGGTATCGTGAGTGGGAGGACAACCGGGGCCGCACGGTCTTTGCGAAGCTTTTGCGCTATAGCAAGGGTGAGTTGATCCTGGTGGAACCCGACGGGAAGAAATTGCGGGCCCGGGAAGGAAAGCTGGGGCAGGAGGATCAGGCGTGGCTGGCAGCCGAAAAGGCAAAAAGGGGCCAATAGCCGGGATTCGTGGATTTCTGATTGGTTAAGAGAGCCCGTAGGGAACAAAGTCCTGCCCGAGAATCTTCAAAATTACCAAAAGCGAATCTACATGGAGAACGTAATCATCATTGGGACCGGCTGTGCGGGATGGACCGCTGCCATCTATACCGCGCGAGCCAACCTGGCGCCCCGCGTGCTGGCCGGGGAACAGATTGGCGGTCAGCTCACGACCACGAGCGAGGTAGAAAATTATCCGGGATTTCCAGAGGGAGTGGACGGACCCACCCTCATGTTCAGCATGCAGCAGCAGGCCGAAAGGTTTGGTGCCCAGATAGACTACAAGACGGTCGACAGGGTGGAACGCGCCGGAGACGGGACCTTTGTCGTCCACTGCGGGGAGGAGCAACTGGGGTCGCGGACCGTGATCGTGGCCACCGGGGCTCGTCCCCGGCTCCTGGGGCTCCCTGACGAGGAGAACGGGAAGAACGGGTTGACCACCTGTGCGACATGTGACGGGGCCTTCTACCGCGACATGCCGGTGGCCGTGATTGGAGGAGGGGATTCTGCCTGTGAAGAGGCGACTTTCCTGACCCGGTTCGCAACAAAGGTTTACCTGGTTCACCGCCGTGACGAGCTCCGAGCGTCCAAGATCATGGCCGAGCGGGCCCTCGCTAATGAAAAGATAGAGCCGGTCTGGAATACCGAATTGACGGCTTATCATCCCGGGGAGGACGGAAAGATGCAGTCGGTGAGTATGCGGAACCGGCTAACCGGGGAGGAAGGATCCCTCGAGGTGAAGGGGGTCTTCATTGCGATCGGGCATATTCCCAATAGTGGGTTTCTCAACGGTCTCGCTGATCTCGATGAAAATGGGTACATCGTGCAGCTTCCGGGGAAAACCGCCACCAAGACGCCGGGGCTTTATGCCGCCGGTGACGTAGCGGATCACTATTACCGTCAGGCGATTACGGCTGCAGGTCAAGGGTGTGCGGCTGCCTTGGAGGCGGAGCGTTATCTGGCAGACCAGGAAGACTAGGAAGTCGCACAAAATGGTCTTTCCGGGGCTGGATTTCTGCGGAATTCCCCTCAGGATTCCGCACGAAGAAAGCGAAGAAATCTCCCCGCTGCCTGTGCGCCGTTATGCTGGATGATCCCGTGAAAGTGGTGACAGATCCAGAGAACGGCGGCATTATTCCTCCAGAATTACTGATATGACAGAATTGCTGATCGCGCCCGCTCGAAACACCGGATGCCCGGACATAGACGGTCTTTCCGAGGTAATTGATGCTGCCGCGGCGGGGCAGAGGAGCCCCTTGGATGATATCCTGGATGCCGAGATGGTCGACGAGGAGCCCTACATGCGGACTCTCTCCGAGTCTCTGGGGTTGCCGTGGCTGGATGAGATCCCTCCGCCTCTGGAGCCCCTGCCGCTGCGACAGACCTGCGGTCCACAGGTTGCCCTGCGTCATCGTATTCTACCGGTTGAGTTCGAGGGAAGTGCGGAGCACGGAACGTTGCGACTCGTCATCGCAACCTATGATCCGTTTAACCTCGCCGCCCGCCAGGCTGCGGTCCAGGCAGTGGAGGCCCCCATTACCTGGCGAATGGCCTCCCGCCGCCGGGTGCATGACGGGTTGCGGCGGCTGTATGGTGTGGGTGCTGACACCTTCGAACAGATCCTCGAGGGACGGGATCTAGACTATGATAATCTTGAGCAGAAGGATGAAGCGAGCGTCATCGACGAGGACCAGGACGAAGAGGCCAGTGTCGTCAAGTTCGTGAATCAGATCATCAGGGAAGCGCTTGAGCAGCGTGCCACCGATATTCATGTCGAGCCCCTGGCAGAAAATCTGCGGATCAGATACCGGGTCGACGGCGTGCTCATCGATATCGCGGTGCCGGAGAATATCAAGGCATTGCAGAGCTCCGTGATCGCACGCCTCAAGATCATGTCCCGGCTTGATATCGCAGAACGCCGCCTCCCGCAGGACGGAAGGATCAACCTGTCCTTCGAGGGTGCCGGCATTGATGTCCGGGTGGCGACCGTGCCTACGGTCGAGGGTGAGAGTGTCAGTCTCCGCCTGCTCAACCAGCAACGCTTCAACGTGGAGATGTTGTCACTGGAGGCAGATGTGAACGATAAGATCCAGCGCCTCCTTACGCTCTCCAATGGAATTATTCTGATTACCGGCCCGACCGGGTCCGGAAAGTCCACCAGTCTGTATTCGTTCCTCTCCGAGGTGAACGCCCCGGAGTCCCGGATCGTCACTATCGAGGACCCTGTGGAGAACAAACTCGACGGAGTGATGCAGATTGCGGTGAAGTCAGAGATCGGTCTCACCTTTGCGAGCGGTCTGCGCTCGATCCTGCGGGCTGATCCGGACATTGTCATGATCGGGGAGATCCGGGACCTGGAAACTGCGGAAATCGCCATTCGAGCCTCCCTCACGGGGCATCTGGTCTTCAGTACTCTTCACACCAACGACGCCCTCGGGGGGATCGGGCGCCTCACCGACATGGGAGTGGAACCCTTCCTGCTGTCCGCGGCGGTGCGGGCCTTTCTGGCCCAGCGCCTGGTCCGGCGCCTGTGTCCGAGTTGTCGGAGACCAATTGCCCTGAGCGATTCGGAGAAAGAGGAGCTCGGTATCCCGCTAGACATGCCCGGAACCGCTTACGAGGCCGTGGGGTGTGACCACTGCCGTAACACCGGCTTTTCCGGGCGACTCGCCATCTACGAGATTGTCCTGCTGACCACGCCCATGCAGGATCTCGTTGCGCATGGTGCGCAAGCCAGCGAGGTGAAGGCCCTTGCGATCAAGGAAGGCTATCAGCCAATGCGTGAATACGGCTGGTCGAAGGTAATGCAGGGGGAGACGACGATCGAAGAGGTCATCTCGGTCACAAGTTCCGAACTGGGTGGTTCCGAGGAGTAAGTCAGCGAGGATTGATTCACGATGGCAGTTTTTGCATACAAGGCACTTCGGGCTGGTGCGGTCACCAGCGGGGAGATTGAAGCGAGTGACCGACGGGAGGCGCTCCGGAAGCTGGACAAGCAGGGATTGCAGCCGGTGAAGGTGATTGATACCGGAGAGAGCAAGCCCAAGGAAACCAAGTCCTCGAAGCCCGCTGCGGGGGAGAAGGTTCCCGTCAGGGCGGCTTCTGTGCGGAAAGTCCCGGCCGAGGAGGATATTCCCGAAGGACCGATCAAGTTGAAACGTGCCGAGGTGGTTCTTTTCACCGAGGAACTGAGCGACATGCTAGCGGCCGGCTTGCAGCTCGAGCCAGCCCTGCGGGCGATGGAAGGGCGCCAGGAACTGGGGAACCTGAAGGTCGTGTCAGTCAAGTTGCGCCAGATTGTAAGGGATGGTAACAGTTTCTCGAACGCCCTTGCCCGGGTGAGCCCGAGTTTTGGCCCGCTCTACTGTTCGCTCGCAGCGGCCGGGGAGGCCAGCGGAGCCCTCGACACAATCCTGCAACGCCAGGCGCATTACCTGAAAACCCTGCAGGAACTGCAGGGTCGGGTCACTCTTGCCCTGATTTACCCGGCCTTCCTGATGGTGTCGGGTATCCTGGTCTCCATCATTTTCGTAACCAAGCTGATCCCGCAGTTGACCGCGCTTCTGGAAAGCACACCCGGAGCCGAGATGCCGCTCGGGGCCAGGATTCTTATCAGCGTCAGTGATTTCGTGTCGGCTTACTGGCTCGTCATGGTGCTCCTGGTCGCGGCTGGGGGCGTGCTTTTCAAGGCCTGGAAGGATGCCGAGGCCAACAAGCCGGCCTGGGACCGCATCAAGCTGCGATTGCCGCTCTATGGTCGGGTGGTCGAGCACCGCTTCTTCGTGCAGTTTCTCGAGACGATGGCCAATCTGGTTGGAAACGGTCTCCCCCTCCTGCGAGCTCTGCAGCTTACCAAGGATGCAACCCAGAATGTTCATCTGCGGGCGAGCTTGGATGGCATGATTGAGATGGTGGGGGACGGCAGGGCATTGTCGAAAACGATGGTGCGCGCTGGAATCTTCCCATCACTCCTTGTGGACATGGTCTCGGTCGGAGAGCAGACAGGTAAGATCGACCAGGCCCTTCGGCGGGCCGCCGTGCGTTACGACAAGGAGCTCAATGGAGCCCTCCAGAGGATCATGGCGCTGATCATGCCGGCGGTGCTTATTATCATGGCCCTCCTGATTGGAACCATGGCCTACCTCATGATCACCGCGATCTTCCAGACCATCAACAGTCTGAGTGGTAGATAGCTGCCGGCCGTTTGGCGGACAGGCCCGGATGCTACTCGTCTTGCTCGCGAACGATGCGGGGAAAGACCGGCTTGGCCTTACCGATCCGGTGACCGGCCGGGAGCAGTCCCCACTTCAGTTCGTCGCAGGTGCGCGGCGCCAGATCCCCGGCGCGGAGCTGGGAGAGGATCTTGGTTGCGGCCTCGGGGAGAACCGGGGAGAGAAGCACCGCCAGATGAGTGCAGGATTCACAGAGGTGGACAAGAATGGCTGATACTCGCGGTGCCTGACTCTCGTCCTTGCGTAATTCGAAGGGCGGGTTCTTCTCGATGAACTGGTTGCAGTGGACCACGTGTTCGTTGAGCGCCTTGAGGGCCCCTGGCACGTCATGCTCGTCCATCGCTGCAAGATAGTTTGCTGTGGAGACGGCGAGGGAGGTGCGCAGGGCACTGCAGGCCTCATCATCGTATCCCCCGGGCGTGAGCTCCCCGCCCACAAAACGCTTGGTCATGTTGAGGGAGCGGTTCAGGAGATTGCCGAGGTCGTTGGCCAGTTCGGAATTGAAAAGGGTAATCAGGCGTTCGAGGTCGAAGTTGCTGTCCTTACCGGTGACAATATCGCGGACGAGGTAATACCGCACCGCGTCCACGCTATACTGGTCGGCGAGAATGCTTGGGTCGATTACCGTGCCCTGTGATTTAGACATCTTGTCGCCCCGGATGTTCCACCATCCATGCACCAGGAGAGTTGGCATCTCCTCGTTGCGGAAGCCCATGGCCCGGAGCATGCACGGCCAGTAGATGGAGTGTGCGGGAACAAGAATATCCTTGCCGATTACATGGGCATTCGCTGGCCAGAGCGTGTTGAAGTCCGGAAGATCGTTCTGGTCTAGATCCGCGCGGTAGCCAGCGAAGGAAATGTAGTTGATGAGGGCATCGAACCAGACATAGGTCACGAAGTCCGGGTCGAAGGGAATCTCGATTCCCCAGTGGAGTCGCTCCTTGGGGCGCGAGATGCAGAGGTCAGTTTCTCCTGCACGCTCAATGGCATTGAGGACCTCGGCCCGGCGGAAGTCAGGCACGATTCCAAGTTCCCCCGAGGTGACGACTTCTCTGAGCCATTCGGCATGTTCGGAGAGTTTGAAATACCAGTTCTCCTCCTCGAGTTCGATGACCTCGCCCCATTCACTGCCGAATTCCCCATTTTCGTTCCGGTCCTTCTCAGTGAGGTATTGCTCCTGCCGGACCGAGTAGAATCCCCGGTAGGCTTTCTTGTAGAGCTGCCCCTCGTCATGGAGAGTGGTCAGTATCTTCTGCACGCAGGCCTTGTGCCGTTCGTCGGTGGTCGCGGCCCATCCGTCGAAGTGAACGCCCAGTTTTTCCCACAGCGAAAGGAATTTCCGGGTGTTGCGCTGGGCGAGGGTGGCGACGTTGACCTCCTCCCGGTCGGCGGTTTGCTGCATCTTCTGCCCGTGCTGGTCAACACCAGTCAGGAAATACACCTCGTCGCCCCGCAGCCGGCGGTAGCGGGCGATGACATCGGCGAGGACTTTCTCGTAGGCGTGGCCGATATGAGGCAGGCCATTGGGGTAGTCGATGGCGGTCGTGATGAAGTATCTGGGCAAGGGAATGTGCGGTTTGATTCAGGTTCGTTGTCAGGCGGGAATACCAGAGATGAGAGGGATCGGAAGTCGATAACGGGCTCCGTGTTCCTGCAGGGCCTTACTCCGGCTCCTTCACGATCTTGCCCCCAAGAGAAAGGATGCGAGCCCGTCCCTTGGCATCTTCGGCCTGGGCGATCTGGCCATCCTGGACATACATCTGGGAAAGCGACGTCCAGGCGAGGAGATCATTGGGTCTCAGCGTGGTTGCCTGAAGCCCGCACCCGATGGCCTCTTTCACCTGACCGGTCTTCAGGAGAGCCATGCCTAATGCGTGCCAGCCATCAAAAAAACCGGGATCGATGTCCACACACCGCCGGAAAGCGGCCACAGCATCGCTGAACTCGCCGGTCGCGAAGGCGCCATTTCCGTCGTCATAGGCCGCGAGGCACTCCGTGGACTCGGAGCCTGGATCTACCATGGGTGGGGGTCTTTCCTGTCCGCTAGCGGCTGCGGTAGCTCTCGAAGTTGGCGATCGCTCGTTGCTGGGAGAACCAGTTTGCGACCACCACTCGCCGGTTGAAGCCGGCCCGCTGTTCGAGCTGAATATCGATCACAGTATCGATGGACGGGTTCTCGTAGACTTCGCGTTTCTCGACATAAACAAAGAACGATCTGGTTGGTCCAAAGGCTTCGTTATCGTCGGTGATGACTTCCGAGAGCTGGCCGGGGTTCACCTTGGAGGCCACTTCGTATTCCCGGCGGAGGCCGCCCACCCGGCCTGTTCCCGTGGCTCCGACTCGGGAAGTTGGCTCAAGTTCGAGTTCCTTGGCGCTATCTTCAAAGCTCTTGCTGGCATCGCCCATGGCTTCGTTAATGGACTGACGTTTTTCCTCGGCTTGGGCCTTCATCGCTTCCATTGCGAGCTCCTTGATGAGGGCTTCCTTCACCTGATCGCGGGCTTCCTCAAAACTCAGCTCGGAGCGCTCTACGATCTCCTCAACTTGAAAGTAGATCCATTGGTCCGTCCCGAGCCCGTGGACCTTTGAGCTGCCTTCTACGGCTTGGAAGACAGCATCGGTCGCCGTTCCGGGGGCATTCCGGAAGGTGCTGCTGAATTCTCCGGGCAGTTTGTCTTTTTCGACTAATCCGGTGGACTTCACCGCCAGCCCTAGTTCGGCCGCTGCATCCTCCAGGGTTTCCCCATCATCCATCCTGACCAGGAGGTCGTCAATCTTGTCCCCCATAGCCAGGATAGCGTCTTTTTTCTCGGTTTCGGACAGCTGGTCTTCGGGGCGGCCTGATGAGGCTCCAGCAGTAACGGGGGGAGTGGGGGGTGTTCCGGGCGTTGCAGCGGGTGGGGCTGCATCCTCAGGTTGGGCCTCAGGTTGGGCCTCAGGTTGGGCCTCAGGTTGGGCCTCAGGTTGGGCCTCAGGTTGGGCCTCAGGTTGGGCCTCAGGTTGGGCCTCAGGTTGGGCCTCAGGTTGGGCCT
>Ga0163179_10000110_pt1 | contig 57774 bp, 39 predicted proteins | sample AtlANTMetagenome_FD_109643 | JGI IMG/M metagenome (GOLD analysis project Ga0163179, IMG submission 109643) | Marine eukaryotic phytoplankton communities from the Atlantic Ocean - Atlantic ANT 2 Metagenome | ecosystem: Environmental > Aquatic > Marine > Oceanic | place: North Atlantic Ocean... | reverse complement strand
CATTATAGGTCTCCTTGTTATAATTCTGGTGATAATTATGTGATTGTTAGTTCAAAGTTTTAATTAATATGTAGACAGTTTCGCCCTTCGAAAGGTTTTTCGATTTTACTGTCGCTCTTGTTGGCTCACCCGTGAAAGGATCAACTAGCTCAATTTCTTGCGTAGTCTTTTTCACATTCTTAGGGTTTGCGTTGATTGTTTTTAGATTTTCTTCTGTTCCATCTTTGATTTCTCCACCGATGTTGACAGAGAACTCATCGCCTTGAGGGTCAACGAATCCAATCGCTTTCCCGGGAAGAGGCTGTTTCTCTGTAAGGAAATCGTCAAAGACGTAATCTTCAGGATTTCCCGATGGGATTTTAGAGCTAGAAACAAAAGCGGGCTCTTCTACTATAGTTTCAAACTCAACTTTGGGTGCACTTATGTACCTTCGAAAAGGTTTCGGTGCTCCCGGGTACTTGGGATTGATGATGTAGCCTGTGACTTCTACCGTAATAGACGTCTTAATCAATCTTTCATCATCTAGATAACTGTCAAAATTATTCCCATCGCTCAAGCCAGACTCGACTGTTGCAACGAACCAATACCCTTTCTCTGTTTCTATTTTGAAACTTCTTGCAACTTGACTATTATACGAAGTAATCAAAGCTTCGATGATGTCGTTCATTTGTTGCAAGTATTGGGCCCAGAATGTCACTTCATAAGTAGCTTTGAAGAATTTCGGATTGGGCATCGTGATGATTTCGTACACATTCAAATTAGACAATGCTAAATCTGTATTCGTATCTCTAGGCTCTCCATGTGTGTTATCTTGGTTTTTGACACCATTTATATTGTACAGTCGTTTGAAAGCCCTGTCTTCTACAGCTATTTTCTTTCTTAGTGTAAGCGACCCTGATCCCGTACCTATCGCTTTATTTTCAGTGCTTTGATCGATACCGTTTCGCAAGATAGATACCAAAGGAAGAATAATCGCTCCTTGCCTATCTCTAAGAGGTTCTTTTCTACGAAGAATGACAGCTCTTTCTCCGCCTGCAAATATACAAGGAATTCTTTTCATGTCTCCGTCTAATTCGTAATACAACGGTAGGTCTTCATTGAAAAGCTTGAAAAGAGCACGATCGACATCCTCTATCCCACAAGAAGGCATTTCGAAATCGTCGGGAATGTCTATTCCTTCCAATCCAGTCTGTACCCCTCCTGTCGTAAGATACGGATTTACTTTCCATCTAGTGCTCATGTATCATCTCCATAAAACGAAGAAGATACAGAATCTTTCTTAATTTCTTGTGCTACTTGCGTAGAATTATCAACCTTTTCTTGGTCGACCAAAGCTCGCTTGTCACCTTTTGTGGCATCACCACGTTGTTGTACAAACTCTTCTTTGATTGCATCCGTATCTGAGTATATCTCTTCTGTGGGACCAAGTGGTTTAACATTAATTTGTCCTTTACGTGCTTGCTTGCCTTTGAGAGTGTATCCGCTGATGTGCTCGACTTGCCCAAAGATAACCTTGTCATACACGATTGAAGTTATCTCGAAGAAGTTATCTCCATACGAGAAGTAATCTCCTTCTTCTAATTTTATTCCTCTGTCGATCATGTCTCGATAGTGGATATAAACTTCTGTAGTATATATTCCTTCGTGACCAAATCGATCAGTTCGAACTTCTTTTGGGTTCCATTGTACTCTTGCATCTATTTCAACAGGTGGATCAAACACTTTTTCTTGGGCTTCTTCGTAAACATCGTGAACTTTCGAAACATCTTCTCTAACCTTGTAATAATAGATCACGTCACCAATGACATCTTTCGTTATTTCTTTAGCGATGTCAGAGATAAAGTCTATTTCTCTAGGGGTTATGAATAATCGTGACATGTCAGCCTCCTATCCGATTGTGATGACTTTGCCTAACGGAATTGGAACTGTTTTCAAGATTGTTTGCAAGTTGCCTGCCTCAGCTGCGTTTGTTTCTAGCAGCTTGTCGTATGTTAATGAATCGAGCATCTCTTTAAGATTAGTTATCAGTTTTTCTTTTTCGCCCTGTGCCTGCGACAAGAGATCGCTCCCATTCAACGATAGATCTCCATTCGGGATAGGAATCGACCCAAATTTCGAACGCACTAGACCGAGCACTTCCTTGCTTAATGCGAAAGTGTATTGTCGGATCCATTGTCTTCCCATTGAATTAATATTTGCATATAATATATTGTCAAATGGAACATTATGCATACCGGAGACACCATCGATGCTATTGTCTGTAAGATCTGGATTCAAACCATCGGTAGGCGGTGCAAATCTGATATACAGTTTCTTCTCTGTCGACACTGTTGGACGAGGAAAAATCCTTATATTAGATCCGATCAACTCGTATGAATAGTTAGATCTTCTCACACGGTTCGATATATCCATCTGCTGTGCACGTAGAAGGTCTTCAAATACGGGCAGAACGTAAAATACGGTTTCCGGAGTGAATGATTCGAAGGCAAACTCGTTATTCAAGTAGTTGATCGCTGATGTCGTATCAAAGAAACGGTATGCAGCTTGTGGAGAATAATGAAGGATCTCATAAATTCTCAATTTCTTTCCGGAGAATTGCGTGGCTGCTAGGGTTTCTACTCCATTTACATCCATCATGAGGTCTGTGTATACATTATAGTCTTGCTGGCCATCAACTAAAGAAATTGACCCAGAGTAAATGTTGAATGACCCACCTGTGGCTGCGTGTGAAGCATAAGGCTCTGCTTTTCTCATGAGAAATTCTAAAGTTTCTCTAGGAAATTTGCTTTCAGCTCCTTGAGGTCCGCCATCTAGATTTCCTTCACCCTCATCTTGTTTATTCAAATCATTCCCAAGAAGATTGGCCAATTGTGACTTGGTTTGATACTCATTGACGATTCTGCTATATTCTAATGCACCTTCTTCAAAAGACATCCAGATTTGCTTATTAGTCAATTCGACACTGAGTATATCATCACCTAACTTTCTCTTAACAAACGTGACCATAGAATCTGCATCGATTTGGAAATCTTTTTCTCCATCGAAGATTCCAAACGGTGTTGGACTACCACCTGCTGTGATCGTACTTGTGAAAGTAGCCATTGTTTGTTTCTCCTAATAAGGGTTCACTGTATAACTATTGTCTAGCACCCTCGTCATTCCCTCGGTCATCAAAAGTGACACGGGAGATTGGTAGCTGTCGCAGACGCAATCTCCCGCATTGATACGAAAAGAGTTATTTTTCATTTATTTTACTTATCGATTTTTACGCAGTCTACGCTGTCGTTTACGTGGCAAACTCAAATAAGTTATTTTTTGATGTCCCGTTTTGCTCGAGCAGCAGATCTTCCTGATTTTCTGTGCATTACGTATTGGAACAACTCTTCCCAATCTAAAGATCCATCTTGATTTGAGTCTGCTTTCTCTTTCCAAGACTTAGCTTTTTCTTTAAGTTCGTTTACTTCCGCAGAAATTTTCAACTTTGCTTCGTCGAGTTCTGCTTTTAATTTAGATGCAGCTTCGATACCCTCGAGGATACCTTTTAATTTAGATTCCAAAGCAGATACAGAGCTCTGTAATGCTTCGATTTTAGCGTCACAAGATTTGCACCATTCTTCTGAAACAGGCGCTGCAGAAGTTTCAACTTTTTCTTCGCTAGCTTTTGCTGGTTTCGTTGACTTCGCTTTGGACGTAGATTTCTTTTGATAGGCCATTGTTTTCTCCTTGAATACAATTAGTGTTCGTATCTAATTATAGACTTACACGTGAATTTGTAAAGAAAACCGCCAATCCCACGTAGAGAGAGGCGGTATATGTCATCATTAATGACAATGACTAAATTAAGACCATGTTCCGTAGGATTTGACTTCAGCCCAAGCTGCGCCATTCCAAGCGAGAAGTACGCCACTTGCTTGATCTAGTACAGCAGAAGCCCCACCAGAAAAAGTTGATTCCACGTACATTTGTCTGTTGGTCGAGTTGTTCAACAAAAGAACAGTTTCTCCAACATTCTCACCATCTTGCAAGGTTCCAACGTTTAGTTGTGCATCATCGTTCACATCTGACTCATCTTCTTCTCGACTTGCCGGAAGATAGAAAGAACCAGCAAAAGTTCTAGTCGAAGATGTCGGGCCATCGATTTTTGCGACAGCACCGTGAGTACTTTCCATCGTTGTACTCAAATCGAAGGTCATACCTGTGTTGTGGGCATAGATTGTCACATCTGCGTAGTCATCAGTAGATTCAGCACCCGTACCAGATGCATCAGTCGTTGCTGCATCAGCAATTGCAAAATAAGCCGAAGAGTCGGCATTATTATTGATCGCTGTTGCAATCAAAGCTGCAATGTCGTGTGGGTCGTCAGTAGCTAGGGTCAAACCATTTAATAGGATAGACACTTGGCCGCCACCTGCTTGGTCATCATCACCATCGACATCCAGTTCGAATGCTATGTTTCCAAGGGTGATCAATTTCTCATCAAGGTCAGCGAAAGAATCACCGCCATTGTCGTCGTTTTGCTGCATTATACGTACTCGTTTTACAGCTGCTTTTGGAACGGCAGAACATTCATGAGAAACTCCTGCATCGATTTCAAAACCAGAACTTGTATCGCTTGATTGGTATAATCCTTTCGCTATAGTATATATTGCTTTTGGCATAAGAATGCTCCTTAAGTTAATTGTTAATTGTTAATTAGCTAAGAAGCTTCCAAGCAGAGCCAGTCCAAACTACGATATACACATTGCCAGTTGCAAGGTTTGTGTTGTCCAATCCGGTGATTGGGGTGGCGCCATCAGATTCATAAACATTTCCAGTTCCACCAACGCCTGTAATGACGATCACTTTTTGTTGGCCAACAGCAACGCCATCTTCTAGAGTGATTGCAGTTCCGTTTGTATCGAAAGTTGCAACACCAAGACCTTCATTGTCTGAAGCTGAATTTGCATCAGCGATTTCTTCAGAAGAGGGTGATACGGGCACGTCTTGGACGAAGAAGCCTTGTCCGCTTGATTGTTCAATGCCCTTTGAGGCACTATAAGTAAATTTTGGCATAATTTTTCTCCATTATTGTTTGAGATTACTTGTTCGCAAGATTCCGATGCGGTGGCGAGGTCACCTATATGCTATGCAGCGGGCCTAACACTAACTATATCGGAACATTGGATACTATACTCGGGAACTCGTGTTTGTTCAAACAAAAAAAAGGGTATTCTCCCGATCGAAACCGAGGGAATACCCGAATTAAGAAAACTTTCTCGAAATTATTTGAGTAGTTGTCTCTTACGATTTTCTCGAAGGATTATCGCATTCTTCTTTGCAGCCTTCTTAGAGTATCCAGCTTCACGAAGGATCTTGTATGCACGCTTGGTCCATTCATTCAGAGCCTTCACTCTTCTAGAAGTTTTTCTCTTTGAGGATGTTCTTTTCTTGCCTTTGCCGTAAACAACAGCGTATTCTTCAGCAATAATTCTTTTCAATTCTTTTCTTGTAATCTTCATTGTGTTCTCCTAAGAAAAAAGGGCGGCGGTCTAAGACACGCCGCCCAATGTATTCGTTGTTGGACGAACTCATCTATATTAGATGATGTTCATATCCAAACAAGTGACAGTACCGTAGAAGTCAGATCGAACCATCTTCTTACCGTAGCGAGTCATAACACCTTTTCTTGGGGTGAAGTCCTCAGGAGCGAAGATTGTAGGAGTGACAATAAGAGGTACGTATGGAGCATACACATAACCTGTTTCGAGGTATGAGCCACCTTTGTATCCGATTAGAACCTTGTTGCGTGGGAAGTAAGGATCTTTGTAAACAGTGAATCTGTTAGAAAGATTACCGATCTTCTCAGCACCGATGCTCAATGCACCAGCTTGACCTTGTCCGTCGATAGAGTAAGAAGGCTTGTACATAACACTTGATTCGAAGATTGTAGCAACATCAGGACCGATAACGATGAAGTTCGCAGAACCACGAAGGGTTTTTCTGTGAATAATGTTAGCAGCGTCGATGATAGTCTCACAAAGAGTCTCGTACCAATCTCTTACAGTACCAGTGAACTGAGGTCCAGGGCGAAGAGAAGTATTACGTGGAACTTCAACACCAGTCAACTTATTAACAAACTTACCAGGAGCACGTGACCAGAAAAGGTTAGCACCGTTAGCTTGTGTAAGAAGGTCGTTGAGTACTTCACGATCCAATTCAAGCGCAATTTGCTCAGAAAGGATTTGAGTCAATTCAACTTCCGCATCAAGTGAGTGGTAAGCGTTAAGATCTTGAGCAAGCTCTGGAGACCACTTAGCTTTCAACTTACGAGAAACAGCTGTCACAGCAAGAGATTCGATTTTGATGTCGATTTCAGGAATAACAGGTGTTTGAGTTGGAGATGAACTATCTGTCAAAGTAGATTCGAATGAAGGAATAGTCAAAGCTGAACCGTCATTGTCGTCGATGTCCAAAGTAGAAGATACAGGAGCACTGATATTACACACACCACCAACAGCAGGAGTTGCTGTAGAGTCATCGACAAGTACAGGGATCAAGATGTATTTTCCACCGAGAGGATTAACAGTGATCTTACCACCGTCTGCATCACCAGCAACGTCAACTCTTTTCACATGACGTCTAAGGCCTTGGATAGCGTCTCCACCTTGGAAACCAGCAGCTGATGCATCAACACAGCCAATGTCAACAGTTGAGTTGACTTCGTAAAGAGCAAAGTCTTGCAACATTGTCAAGTCAAACTTAGCAGTGTAATTATCACCATCAAGGTTAGCTACAGCAACAATACAGAAAAGCAAACTAGAACCTGAGTTGTCAGCAAGATACTGAGCAATCGCAGAGTCAAAGTCAACCAATCGACCAACAGCGCCAGTCAAAGAAGTAGCACCACCAAGAGCAGTTAGACCGTCTAGACCAACAAGATTAAGTGCTGCAGTAGATGCGTTCACAGCAGCGATCGCAATGTCACCGTCAGCAGTTTCATCATCTGGCATAGTAGCGATGAAAGCATGAGCCATTTCGTCATGACGACGAGAATAACCAGAACCAAGAAGGTCATACTGTCCACCAGTTGCCAAAGAACCAGATTGAATTCCCTTACCTGTTGGGTTGTTATAGATAGAAGTACCTGCATCGTAAGTAGCAGCAGTAGTACCGTTAGTACCGTTGTCAGCGCCACCTTGGTCAGTACCGTAGGTGTAATCTAAGTAGAACAAAAGACCAGATGGTAGAGACATTGGTTGAATAGAAACCAATTCGTTAGCAACCAATCCACCGAATACACGACGTACGATTGGGAATGCAACGTTTTGGAAACCACGAATGTCACCAGATGAGCTTGGAGTTCCAAGAGTATTTGTTTCACGAAGCAGTTGAGCAGCTTGGTTTTCAAGCATAACTGCCATGTTTTCGCGGCTATAACCATTAAGGCCACGAAGTAGACCAGTTCGGTTCCACTTTTCAGTCAATCGTTGGTGTTGTGCACCCATGTGACGCTGGCGGATACCTTCGGTCAAAGTTTTCATTGTAAACGACATAATCGTTCTCCTTTAAATTTTGAAATTAGGTTTATTTTTTAAGACCAGCAAGAACAGCCCAACGATCCAACTCAACTGCATTATTGCGAGGAGCCTGTCCCGACTGCAATGATCTGTTAGAATAAGAAGTTCTTGATTCATTGAGGGTTTTCTTTGACTTTTTAGATTCGTTAAGACTCTTTTTGTTCAAAGATTCGTTCAATGAGGTGAAAAGCAACTTGGCTTCGCGTTGAGTCTTGGCATTGTCCATCGCCTCGATAATAGCACGCTGTTGCTTGTTGTTTAGGGAATGCGACTGTAGTAATTTAGTGACAAACAGTAATTTCGCATTGAATAAATTTGATTCTTTAAGTTCTGCTTTTGCAGCTTTAGCTACTCGAGCATTCTTTCTTGCAATTTTCTTTGTTTCGGCTAATTGTCTTTGAGCTCTACGTGCACGACGTGACTCCATAACAGCGCCTTTTTTGATTGAACCACCACCGAAGTGACCAGCCATCTTGGAAGCTTGTCCTTGATTAGCGGTTGAATTTCCGTATGATCCTAATTCTTCAGCAAGAGCATTGAGAAGAGTGTTTTCGTCGACTTCAACGAACATGTCCTTACCAGCTTTTCCACCACCAAAAGATGATGCCATTGCTTTAGCTTCGCCTTCAGCCAATCGTCTACGACGTCGTGCTCTAGCGACTCTTCTTCGTCTTGTTTCAGATAATCGTGAAGATCTACGACTTGGAGTTCTACGTCTTCGAGAAGCACCAAGAGCACGACGCAACATAGCCTCGTTCACTTCAACTACTTCATCTTCAGAACATTCGTCTTCGTCTGCAGCTTTGTCATCAGACTCTTTCATTGATGAGTAAGATTCTTCAAGGTCAAGATCTTCATCTTCGCCTTCTTCATCTTCTTCTTCAAAGTCAATGTCTTCGTCTTCATCATCTTCCATATCCAAATCTTCCGATCCAGCATCAGATAATGTACCAGGGTCCAAACCGAGAGCATCTTCAAGAGCAGCAGCATCTACTTCGATGGTGTCGCTTCCTTCTTCTTCTTCGATTTCTTCGCCTTCTTCGTCTTCGAAATCCATGTCATCGAATTCCATCTCTTCGCCAGCTTCTCCGTCCTTTCCTTCGAACAACCAGCTGTTTTTACGTCGTCTCATAGTATTACTCTCCTTTAAGATAACTGATAAGTTGTTTGCCAGTCGTTTGTTCTGGCTGTTTTCTGTAATTATAAGAGCAGAGCGTAAAACTTTCAACTCTTTGCGAATTTTATTTCGCTGAGCTCGTGTTTTTGCTTCACTCAAAGCTTTAACCAAACGAATGGCCCGATGTCTGAGAAGATAATTTCTCTTCCCTTCCACCGTGATGTTCACGTGAACAGATTTGTTCTGTGACTCATCTTCGAACTCTTGTGGTTCTTCATCCTCTTCTTCTTCATCTGGAATGACTTCCAAAGAAGCTAATCCATCAGACTCAATGTCGACAGGATCCGGTCCCAGATCCATTGGTTCTGCTTCTGGCACTTCCCATTCTTCTTCTGAATCTGTATCATCTAACATGTCCATAGCGTCCGGGCCGTCTAAAAGGCCAGTTTCTAGTTCATCGTCAGTGATAATTTCATCATCGCCTTCTGCTATTTGTCGCTCGATTAATCTTCTGAGCTTTGGAGTCACCGCCTCGATAATTCGATTTTTGGCGTTCTGTTCCGCAGTCTCTCTCAATTTTCGGGCATCGGCAATGGCGTCTTTGTACAAATTACTCATTTACGGTACTCCCCTGTCGTTAATTAAATTAAATTTCAACTTCACTTGTTAATTATCGGTTTGGCTTACGATTATTCCTTCTTTTTCCGAGGTATCGCTTTTTTCGTGCTTTCATACCCCTTGTTTGTGGGTAAGATTTTTCTTTGATTTCTCTCAAAATTCCAGAAAGTTTCCATTTCTTCATGAATTTTTTTATCAAAATCATGTTCTGTTCTTCTTCAGATTTCTTGCCTGCTAGGCGAGGGTTCCTCTTAACAGAAAAATTGCAAGCTTTGCTCATAGTTTCCTCAATAATATTAATCGTATGCATTCTCGAAGATCTTCTTCATCTTCTGATGCAATGTCTTCTAGTGTGTAATTATACTCGTTTTCAGAATCTGTATCTATTTCTTTATAGAGAGGATTACTCCATCCCCATCGATCACCAGTATCATTAGTTGAAATACCGAGCCCACCAGTCGCATCGACACCTTGCCCAGTACCACCAACAGGTGTCACATTCAAACGTGGATATAATTCTTTTCTACTGATTGGTGTCATGCCTCTTGACGCATTTGCAAAAGTCTCACCGATATGTGATGGCCCACTTAAAGTTGTATTAGATCCCGTAAAAGAAAATGGATCGTAATGTCCGCCACCCGGGTCATAGTCCTGAGGGGCTGACATTCGATCCCATATTTCTTCCTCTTCTTCTTCGTCAACAAATGTTTCGACATCATCCAGATCTTCATCTTGGTCTCGATAAGGGTATGAATCGTTCCCAAGCATCTTTTGTACGTGGTACTTCGGATTGAGACGACCATATCCCAGGTCGTCCCTACCGTCTCCGTGCGATGCAGGTAAATTAGCACCACCTATCGAAACCTTTGATGGCGTCATTTATTAGCTCGATCTATTCGATGGTAAGTCACCAATCTTTTGACTAGATATAGCTGCAGAAGAATTCTTTGGTGATAATTGTGAACCAACACCTGTTCCCCAGTTATCGGCCGGTGTAGAACCGTATCCTTCTGGAGCTTCAGGGATCGATCCTGGGTTATTAACACCATCGACAGGTGATGCAGGATTAGGTACCCAAGCTGAAGCAGGAAGACCAGCTCCACCGGTTTCTACATCGCCATAATCTGGAGCATCAGTATAATCTCGAGATACAGATCCGAAAGTGTGACCCATGTCATTTACTTCACCATCAAGCAATAAATCTTGTGCTAAGGCTTTGACAGCGTCTTTGTCATAATCGTTGAAATATGGAGCGCTTTGGAACATAGATTTCAAAGCTGCTCTGTTAGCTTTAGAACCACTTGCTGTTTGGTTTTCATCGGGCTCTACAGTAATTTGTGAATGAGTTGGCATTTAATGTTCTCCTATTTTAATTTACGAAGTATTTTTTTCTTCGCAAGGTTTTTGTTTCTACGAACTTTTCGTGCTTCTCTAACTAATTTGTTGTACTGCTTTCGCATGCGTGCTTCTTTGATCTTCATTGCTTTATACATGTCAAGGTCTTGCTCTAATGTATCTGCAAAATCACTAGCTTCCACTTCTTCAGCTTCCACGTTGGAAACGTCTTCAAGTTCACCAGATAGTTTGGCTGCTTCTTTGAGCACAAGGGCTCTAAGCGCTGAAGCTGTCATCTTTGTCGGTCTAGCAGCACGTCTACGAGTTGTACGTTTGTTTTTTCTCATGGAAATCTCCTCTAAATAATTGAACAATTCTAATTATAGTCTACGAAGAAATAAATTCTATTATTCTGATTCTCCGAATGCAATTGCTGCCCAATTGTCGGCACCTTCGAAAATAGAACTCATATCTTCTGTGTTTTCAACAACTGCAGCTGCATTATCAGCTGGGGCTCTTCGTCCTTCTCCCCTTCGCTGTTCTTGTAATGTCGTTTGTGCAGTGTCTGCAAAAATCGAAGCCATCACAGGATCATTAGTAAGCTCTGATGCAGCAACAGCTGCTAGATCTTCGGCTTGTGCGGGCTTGCTAGTCTTCCTTGGTCGCTGGTGCTTTTGCACTGCTTCTTCTAATGTAGACTTAGAAGGACGAGAAGCTCGTCTAGATTGACGAGCTTCCCTTATCGGCTCTTCTTCTTCATATCCTGACTCAGAATCGATACCTTCAAACAGTATCTCTAACAAGCATTCCTTAACTATCTCTTTCAAAACTGAACGTTTAACTTTTGCCATAACCTAACCTCTGTATTTTTATGGATTCGCTGCGATACCAGTCCAAGCACTCATGTCTGGTAATTCTGATACTGGAACATTCGTAAGCCCGGCGATGTAGCTAGCTGTGGCACCATCCGGGATGGTCAATGTCATCTGACCCACTTTTACGTCGAATCTTGGAGATATAGTTCCCGCTGGAACTATGAAAGATGCGGCACCGCCACCAAGAGTCACTGTTATATTTCCGTCAATCGCTGAGATCGTGATATGTTGTGTCACGTGAGTGAACGTTATCTCACAATCATAATCAGAAAGATCTCCATTCAAATCAGCATTTGTCTTTTGACCCAGATAAGGCCAACCAGAAACCATAAACTCTGCGGTATTCCCATAATGTGTTGTGGGATGGTTCATAGTCCCAGCCATTGTTCTTGTACCAGAAATCCCAGTCACTTCATTTCGGGGATTTCTATCTCTATCGTAATAACCAGCCATTATTCTTTCCTCCATGACATAACGTCATTAAATATTCTATCGATCCTGTCGCTCTTAGTAAAGTGTCGTTTGAGATCAGATTCATTTATCTCTTTGCCCTCTTTCATCATAAAGGCTCCCGGCGTACTGGGTTCTGTCACAAAATCCCAACAGATGAGTTGAAAATCGTCTTGTACGACTTGATAATCACTTTCTTTTCGGGTACTTCCTACGCCTCTAGACGAAATACCTAGCGTGACACCAGAATCTACGAGGGATTTTAGGATCTTACCTGATGGAGTATCTAGAATTTCGACTGACCCGTAGCAGATATCGCCTTGCATGTATGCTTCTCTTACAATGTGCGAAGCATTCTTTAATTCCACAACTGAAGAGTCGGGATGATCGAGCTCACCAAGAGCTCTATTTTCTGCAATAAACTTCTGATAGTTTCGTACTTCTCGTTCGAGTATATCTAAAGGATAAACCCTGCCGTTTTGATTCAAGGTATTCGCTTTTTGCAAAATCCCTCGCATGATATATCGACCACCATTCGAAGCAGCTTCATTAAGAGTCTTCTCTTTGTCGTATTCCCACGCGGACCATTCGGTAATTAATTTAAGTGCGCTCATTTATTTTCTCCGCAGCTCTTCAGACAGGTCACACAATGTCAAGAAACGAGTCATTGTTTGGTCGTCTAGAGTATTTATGTCTAAGGAGCGTATATCTTCCTTGACTTCGTTAATTTTACTTGCAACGTGGTCATTATCACATTCAGATTCATAGTCGACTAGATCCCTTACTACTGTTTCTTTAATTCTAGTCAACATCGACTTGAAGCCAGTTGTATCGCCATTCTCTGCGAAAATGTATTGTTTCACAAGCATTTGTTGAACTTCTGTCAGTTGTTTTCCATATTTTTCATTATATTTTTCTGTCATGACTTTGACAACTAAATTATCAACTTGTTGATCTGCATGGCCAGAAAGAGACTCCGGTTGTTTTGGGCTTAATAGCAAAGTGTGTACCTTTGTTTCAAACAAAGTCACCCGATTGAAGTCTGCTTTATTCCAAAGTCTCCAGTCGTTCAAAAGAGTTTGAACTGTCGCAAATGTCGTATAATTTTTGACTTTATGAGAATAGAAATTCTTTCCGAAAGAGTAATTGATCTCTTTGATCAGCCTTGATTTTTCTCGTTCTAGGCGTTGGGTGTCGTGTGTTCTTGCTGCTTTTTTCGCTTCATCTAAAATCTTAGTGGCAAGGGATCCCTCAGAAATTTCAGGCTCAACTAATGCCTTGAAAAGACGATGTTCACGATATATTTCAGTTCCTTCTTTGAAAAATCTTCTGATAATTTTTCTAGCTTTATTGGTTAGGTTTTCGTTATTTTCTACTATGCCTCTTGCAGCGACTGCTAGGAGCTGTTCGTAAATAATCCCGACATTTCGTTTTTTGTTGTGGGATTTAATTGTCATCTGTATTCTCCATATCTATTTCGAATTCTTCGTCGAAAGAACCTTCGACAAGTGTTTCATAATTTTTTGATTCTGTCATCAACTTGCGTATGCCTAACTTTGAGTTCATTTTCTCTAACATTCTTTGGGTGTCAAAAGACATCGATGGTTTGATTGTTTCAGGGACTAGATCTTTAATAGGAGAATCCATTCCTGCAATTATGTCTGCCAAACGTTGACTTTTTGATTCCATCTGATCTCTTCTTCCCCAGTTCCTGATCCAAGAGCTGTCGTAAGGATCATTCATTGTATCCTGAGGTCTTGAGCCAGCAACCATTTTCTTAAAATCTGGCATGTGAAGGTCTGCAGCACCAAATTTGACAGATCGATCTCGAGGATTGGTTATTTCATTTCCGAATGCACCCTTAGACGTGGAGCTAGGCTTTATTTCGCCATCTCCTATATGCTGTGAAATTCTTTCGAGATCTATATATTCGTCATCCTCGTTTTCATCCTCTGAAAATTCATCTGTTTCTCCAAGCTGAGGAATGATTTTAGTATCTGTGTCACCGTCTAGAATTTGCCCTTGAATTGCATCTCCTGCAAACAGGCCACCTCCATCGTCGCCACCTCCGTCATCACCGCCCTCTTCATCTGAGCCTGCATTTTCAACTTCCATTCCTTCCAATTTTTCTCTGATGAGATCTCGATGGATTTGCTCTATCGTGTCTTTGTTGAAGCCAAATATATTTTGATATATCCACGTTTTAGATACCATTCCCTCGGGAGCAGATCCTGCTATGCTAAACTTTTGTTCAATCAATGAAAGTTTCTGTTGCTGTGCTAAAGACGATGGATTCGATAAGGATAGGGAAAAATCAAGTAAATCCTCTCCTTCGAAACCGTGTGCATAAAGATGGATCATGGCCAGCTTATTCAACTCAGCTATGATTGTTTTCTGGATCCTCGCAATTGATCGACTGAATCGTATATCCTCTTGAGCTAGTGTTGCTTTCGAACCTACTTCTTCGTCGTATCCTAGATAAGCCTTAGGGATCTTCAAAGCTGCAAAGAGTTTCTTTTGTATGTATTCAACATCCTCGATTGCAGACGTATTTTGGCCACCTGAAAGTGAATCAATTCTAGTACCGGTATCTCCACCTCTTACAGGAATGAAGTAATCTTCATCAACAGCCATTGGGTTGTATCGTAAATCTACGTTGCCTTGGGATCCCCCTACAACCTTATTTACTTTCAAAGAGTTCTTTGCTTGTTCGACATAGTTTGCAACATCTTCTGGAGGCACATTACCAACATCGATATAGAATACCCTCCTTTCCGGAGATCGAATGACACGATAAACCATCATTGCATCTTCGATAAGAATAAGCTGACGCCATATCCTACGTGCGGCCTCGAGAACCGAGGATCCATACGGGAGGAACGCATCATTGCCGAGCAATCTAAAATGACTTATTTGCCAATTTTCTAGAATTGCGTTTCCTTGGGCAATCCAACGAAATCTTACGGCCGAAGGATCATTCGCATCATACCCTTCTTCTCTTTCTATTTCCGTAATTGGGATGGGATAGGCATTGATAACACCATATTCAGGAGATACATCGTTGAACAAGAAAAAATCTCCGTATTTACAAAGATTTCGAGTCCACATCACCATATTAAAATTAATATTAAGGGTATCGTAAAACAATGTTTCTAGAAGCTCTTTTACTTTTCGATTGTCGGAGTGAATGTGGAGGACTCGCCCTTCGGAGTCTTGGGAACAACTTTCTTCTGCGTAGATGTCCAAGGCGCTAGCAATTTCGGGGGTAGATTCCATCTCAGAAAAATCACTATAGCGAGCCATGCGGTCAAAAGTCCCATAAGCAGAAAGAGTGCTATTGTACACGTCTGAATGAGCTTTTTTGAAAAGCTCCACGGCACTAGAAGCATTTTTATCAGCCTTTGTGTAATTCTTGACCTTGCGTTTGACGCTTGGTCCGGATCGAAACAGCTTCGTAAGTCGCTGAAACAAGTTGTCTGGGGTTTTTCTGTCTGCCATTTTTTCATACCATCCTTAACTAACCAATAATTATACGTTAGTTTCTATTTTAGCCAATCATAATTACCATAAGGGTGTTTTGACCCGGGAAATGTGACGCTCTTTCGTCTGTGTTGTATTTTTGCACTGTCCTGATCTAAAACTGTATCTTCAACTTGCGTTGAATTTACTGCAAAAGCTGCCAACATTGCTTTGTTTATATCTGTTCCGTGTTTTGACAATTGTGGAGAGGTATCATAAAGCCAAACGCCAATAGCTAATGCTATGATCAAATCATCGTTTTGACCACGCATAGCCTGTGCTTTTCCATTCTTCCATACGAAGGTTTTTAGTTCTTCATATAACCGACTGGAACGAATTTTCACTTGTTTAGTTCTCAACACTTCTTCCAATTTCGTCAGTATTTGTGCTCGGGTTTTAGAATTAGTCTGAAACCCAATTTTGGCAATGTCTTTGTTGCCGTACATATAATTATATCGATCTTTATCATTTTGGAAATACAAGTTTCGATAATCTAACTCGTTTAATTTCATGATGACTGCGTATCCATACGAATTATTCTCAGGACACAACAATGCATCGTTATATCTTTTTCCGGCTTCTGCTAATAATTGCGCAAATCTATCTGGCGGTAATTTGCCTTGGTATTCTGCAACGATATGAGAAGCTTCGGTATCTATTACGTGGAAAGTCGAATAATCGTTCGCATCCCCTCTGGAAACATCTGCAGAGATCACATATTTCTTTTCACTTAAAGGATAATCCCAAACCCAAACTCCCATATCGGGTCCCCAACGGTCGATAGGTGTTCGGATCCATTCTCGAATGTACTCTATATCTTCGACTCTTAAAAATGTTTCTCCGGAAGCTGCAAAGTCACATAACAATTCTTGTGCGATTTGTTTTTGAGACATGTTCTTGGTTTCTTCTTCGAACCACGTATCATCTCTATCAGGGTGGACATCCCAAGGAAGCTTAATCGGATTGAAAACATTTTCTCCTTTTTCAGCATATACCCACAAATCATAATACTGTCCTCCGACACCATTTGGAGTTGACAAAACAATTGCCTCACCCCCCGTTGACAACGTTGGGTACAGACCGGTCCATAGAGTATCAAAATTTCTCACGAAGGCAGCCTCATCCACGATTAGGAGAGACAATGCTTCTGAACGACCTGCATCCTCTGACGTAGGGATAGCTTTGATTTGTGAACCGTTGTTGAACTCGATTGCTTGTGAATTATTCTTTATAATTTGAGGAAGTATCAACCACTTCGGACATGACGCTAGAAGAAACTTGCACTTTTTGATAAAGTTTTGTGCCACTGCTAATTTCGTAGCGATAATCAGAACATTTTTATCTTTATGAAACAATACCATCCACATAGCATAAGCTGCAGTAATCGTTGACAGACCTAACTGGCGTGATTTGAGCACTATATTAAATCGATGATCTCTGAAATCTTGTACGCATGTATCTTGAAATGGGTAAGTTTTGAAAGGAATAGTACCTTTCTGTGGATGTTGAATCTTTACGTACTTATTAAAGAAATACGTAGGGTTCTTTCCACACTTGATGATCTCTTTGATCTGCGCCTGTTTATTGTTTCGTATTGAAGCCATTATGCGATGTGGTATTGCAAAGTTCTATAATATTTTCCACGAAGGAGTGATGGATTGAAAGAAATAATCTCGAGAAACGATTCTCTCAAAGGTTGTTGGCCTTTTCTGTCTGATTTGAATTCTTTTACTTTCAGAGCTCTGCCAGATTCGACTTTGAAGTCTTGTTTAATCTGTTTGATTTGTTCATCTATCGCTTTTCTAGATATATCATCAAATTCTTTTTGTGCTGTCATAATCCCATCACGTGAATTGACATTGACAATTGTTTCAAACCTGATCTCTAATGTACAACCATCGTCACAATGGTTCATGACTTTGTGTGCGATCGCATGGCCTGCTTCTCGCATTGAAGTCCTGCCAAAGGTCGTATTGACCAAGCTTTCTAAAATTCTTAGTTCTTGTAAATCTAACATAGGGTTCTCCTGTTTCTATTTAATTATCTGGTCTCCACCCTTTTTCCCACTTTTCTCTGTTAGGGTATCGATACTTTGTGTCGCATGCAAGACAACACTCGTGTTTTCTAAAATTAATTACGTCACCTACCGATGAAAAAGCCAATTTGCAAATTGGACAATCTTTAGGGTCAGGTTTGTAATTTTCTGGTATGACAATCTTTATGTTATTCATATACCACCTTTGAGTCTACGCCATTCCTTGTAATTTCAATCACTTCGTCTACAGAATCTTTGATAAATTCTACATGGGAGATGACTAGAATAAGTCTATAGTACCGTTTTAGACGATGAAGTAATCCTACGACAGATTCGATGTTGTGAGGATCCAGTGCACCGAAACCTTCATCCACGATAAACATATCAGATTTAGATAAAGACGATACATTCGACATTGCTACTCTTAACGCCATAGACGATACCATCTTTTCCATACCCGAGGCACACTCAACAGGGCGTCGTGTATCACCGTAATTGATGAAAATGTTCGTATTTCTTTCGTCTACTTCTAGCTCTATCGTGAAACCGGTCACATCCGATAAAATCTTTGCGAGCTCTGCGTTAATAGCTGGTAGCTGTTTTGACATAACATGTGTTGGGATACCACGCCAAGACGTAGCTTTTAGAAGAAAATCATAAGCTTTGTATTCCATTTGCAGGCGATCATATTCGATTTGGTCTTTTTTCAGTTGTTCTATATCACTCGTAAACTTACCAATCTTTCCAACGTTTCCTATATATGTCGACTCTTTCGTAGAAACTTGGCTTGCAACATCCTGAATCATTCGTTGAAGACGTTTTAATTCGTCTGATTTATCAGCATTCAGCTTGAGTTTCAAACCTACGATTTGTTCATTTAATTGGTCGATTTCTCTCTCTAGTCTAGAGATCTTCATTTGACTCGTTTCTATCGATGATTCCAAACGAGTATGAGAAATCTTATCTTCAGCTTCTTGCCTTAGCATACCTTCGTACTTGGCGATACGATTGCGAAGGCCTTCACCTTGTAGGTCATCGATTGATTCTTTCATCTTAGCGACTTCTGTACGTAATTCTGAAACTAGTTCTTTTTGTTCTTTCATTAGAGTTTTGTTTCTGTGCGATTCAGCAATAAACTTACACGTTGGAAACGAATCACCACAAGGCACTTCTTTTAGAAGTGACACAGAGTGTTTTTGTCCTTTCAAGATACGATTTTCTTTATCGAGCAAGTTTTTCTGTTTCATTAATGATCTATTCAAATCCTCGAGGTTCTCGAGTCTTCTGCGAAAGCCTTCGATAGGAAATGTTGCCTTGATGTTATCGTACTTACCGAACTTGATGCGAAGAGATTCGATTTCCTCTTGTGTTGTTTCGATGGTACGTGATAACTTACGCAATTGATTCTTCTTTGTCTCAAGATTCGATTCTGCACGCTGTAAGACGGATGGATCTACGAAGTCATCGTGATCTTCGTTGGCTTTGTTTCGCAAACCTGATAGTCTTTCAGATAAATCATCTATCTCCATCTTGAGATCAACATTTTCCTCAGTTAGCTGACCAATGCGGTGTCGTTTCTTGCGTATTTCAGCCACCCAATCTTTTTCATCCATACGCTTAAGCATACCCTTAATGCCTTCGCTTTCTGATTTGATTTTCTTGTGGATCTCGTCAAATACGTCCAAGCCCATAAATGTCGACAAGAGCTTTTTCCTGTCAGTGCTTCCTTTGTTAATGAATGCATTCATGTTTCCTTGTGCGGCAAACGATGTCATCATAAACTCGTCGGGTGACCCGATAAGATCTCGCAACTCTTTTTCCGTATCTCTCCGTTGTTCTCCACTGAGATCCCGTAGGATGCATCCTTCTTCGTCTACTTCAAACAAGTTTAGATAAGTCTGCGCACCATCAGTTCCTTTTCTTCTAGATGTATACCGCACAGATTGTCGTTCAATACGATAAAGCTTTGAGTTTACAGAGAATGTAAGATCTGAATTTGCCTCTTTCTTGCGATAATTGACGACATGTGCGTTGGATGTAAGGCCGCGGTCATTCGAATTATACAGCGAGTACATGATTGTGCCCGGGATAGACGACTTACCACATCGATTTTGTCCGAATAGACCTACGACACCTGAGAGTTTACCGAAATCAATCGTGTTATGTGATCCATACCCAAACGTATTGTCGAAGTTCATCTTCTTAAGCGACCATTTCTTGCCAAGAGGTATCGAATAATCGAGGTTTGTGATGGTCTTTTCCATAATTTCGAAACATTCATCCCAAAACTCGTCGGTGAAACCTTCGTCAGAACCATATTCTGCAAGGAGGTCCTTGTGGGTTTGAAGATCACTAAGATCCAGTACCTCGAGTTTCTCGATAATCTCTTCTTGTGATTGATCTTGATATTTTGGAACTAACTTGAATACTACTTCGTGTGCGTCGTATTCTCTACGAAGAACAGTAGATACTTTTCTTTGTGTTTTTGGATCGAGTTGTTCATTTGCTCGGATTCTATAGCGAGCACCACGAGGCCAAGTTTTTACACATTCATTGATTGTGGCTACGATGTTTCCTTTCCAATCGGCTGTCACGAATGGGTTTGCATGCGCAACTGGATGGAACTCGACTTTCCAGTCGTCAGGGCCGTTGATGTGCCAACATAGAAAACCTTTACCGGGTGTTTCACCGTAGTTCTGCTGTATCGTCGATCCCGGATAATGTATACGACCTTCTGCATCCATCTGTTGCCTTTTGTGAATGTCACCTAACATCGTAAATGTAAACTCACGAAACCTCGACATCTTCGTCTCTCCTTCGAGCATAAAGTCACCATCAGTATGAGAACCCCAAACTGATCCATGATATAGTGCGATGGAGATAGGTCTCTTACCTGAAGGCCTTAGAGAGTCGTATCCTTTCGTATCGAAAGGACAGTAGACACACCATTCGACATCATCAAGATGAGGATCGGGATAAACACCAGTACCTTTGTATAGGTACAAACGTGGTAGATTAAGCATGTTCACAATGGGTGAAATTGCATCTTGCCTGTCGGCATTGAGTACGAGACCATCGTGGTTTCCTAACATCAAGTGCACAGGACAAATCTTATGCATCTCCGTAAACCACCACGCAAGTGAGTCGATTAACTCGGGTGAGATGCCTTGGGTTTTCGAATGAACAATGTCACCTGCAATAACGATTGCATCAGGATTAATTTCCCTGCACTGTGTGAACATGTCTTCGAATGAGCGTCGGTATTCCTCATGGCGTTGTAAACCACGCCAATGAACGTCAGCAATATGTACTATCTTCATAGATCCTCTCCTAGATAGATACATTATACTCACCTCTGTCGTACTTTACAAAATCGATTTATATATCCTGTGTCATAGTTTGACGGCCTGGGAGTGCATCTGTCAATGCTGCTTCTACATCTTCGATGGATTCGTCACCTTTAGCAACCTTTGAAAAGTAAGCTGCAGCTTTTTTGATTCTATCTCCGAAATCCTCGAGGCCTTCAATGCCTGCATTAATTCTTGCAATGATCTGTGCGAATGTTCCTACACGATTGACAGGTGTTGATGAAAAAGAATAATACATCTGTGAACCTTGAGGTACTCCTGCAACTCTAGCGTATGCAGCTGGAATAGTATATTCGATCTGGAAATATACTCTTCCTTTTGCTCTAGGTGCAAATCTAAACGTTTTGCCAGATTTCTGTGTGGGATCTACTTCTGTTTTCACGGAAGTATACACGTTCAGTTTCATTCCATTCGGGAATGTTTTTTTCCAGACAATTTCTTCGCCTTCTTTAAGATACCTAATCCCTTTTGTCGAGAAACCTTGTTGGGCTTTAGTCATGTTCTTATAGAGATCTTGAGCTAGCATCTGACGATGTCGGTCATTTCGGGGATCATACTTTCCTTGATTCGTCTGAATTGTGTTTGCTACATATCTTCGTTGTTTTCTATTCTTTTTGTATCTAGCTTCACTAAGAATGTTTCGTATTGTATATCGTACTTCTGCGAGATGATGGTAATAACCAGAAGAGCCTTCGAGTTTGATCACTCCTTCAGCTTCTAGTATTTCCATCGCAGCATGCAAATTCTCAAAAGGTTCTCCCGGGAATTCTTCTCGAAACATGTCTAAAAGATCATCGATGTGGACTGTTCCTTGCCCTAGATGAAATTCATCTAAAATAGCTTGTTCAATTGTCTTCATATCTTACCTCTGCTAACAAGAGCTAATTATACTAAAGATCTTGAATCATATTCATTAATTTCGTATCAGGGGTATATTGATACTGTATTTGCATCTTATTGTACACATCCCGTGGATCTAAGTCACCCCAATCTGAATCTTTGGGTGCAGTGACCCAATAGACGTCTTTATCGTAAGACATTAGAAGTGATGCGATTTTATCTTGTTTCTTTCTAGCATCTGCATCCATTGCTAAAACGATCCTTTCAGGGTATGTGATTAATTTTCTAAATAACTCACTATTTTCTGAAAGTGTACTACCAAGTAAACATGTGGCGTTGAGCAACGAACACTTGATAAGATCTGTTGGCCCTTCTACAAGGACGATTTCCTCAGCACTCCAGTCTAGATCCAATTCACCCACTACGAATTGTGTCTTCGGTACTTTTGCGTTGAGGTATCGCCAGTCAGGATTTGAATCGCATCTTCTCGCTGTCCAATAGTTTAGTGTGCCATTCTCATCGAAAGAAGGTAGTATCATACGCCTTCTCATTTGGGGAGAATAACCCACACGGAACCGCCACAGTTCACTATCGGTGATACCACGGGTGTGTGCGTATCGTCGCACTCTTTTCGCATCAGGATCGTAAAGATTATTCATAACCAAACGAAAACCATCCGGAAGTTCACACTTGACAAAATCCTCTTGGTGTTCCTGAAACTTGACTTGACCAAATTGTGATTGGTACGAAGCCGCAAGTGTTGGTTTCACTTTACGAATAAGACGTGAGACAGATCGGCCTTTGAGATCACACACCCAACAGTGGTACAAATCGTTATCTAGACGTATACACAGTTTACGCTTGTCGGGTCTGGACTTATCTCCGCATTTTGGACACACAACTTTGAACTCTCGTCCACCAGAAGTGATACGGTGATTGGGCCAGACCCGACTTAAAAATTTGATTTTAGATTCGTACATAAAGTAATAGTAATATACTATTTTCTATTTTACAAATTAGAAACGTACCCTGCTTTGGCAACAACCCAAGCATCCGCCATATCCTTTGCTTCGTCTAGGACAACTTCTTGACCTTTACGGGGGCCAGACTGTAGGACTTTTGTAGGCCATTCAGCATTGAGGTGTCTTGTGACCCATGCAAAGACTTGGTCCTTGACGGGTATACCTGTTTTCTTCTTGGACTGTGTCTTGATCTGTAGTAGCTTTCTAGCTCTTGCAACATTCAAAACTTCGGGCTGAACGTGAAAGATTTGATAGGACAAGTACTGACAGATGCCATTCCAAGCCGCTAGTCTCGTAATAGTCTGTGCACTAGAAGTTCCTCTAGCCATCCTCTGAGCATAGTCCTCTATAAATACCTGTGTTATATCGTACTTAGACTGAATCTTTTCTAATTCGTCTTTAAGCACGTCTCCTTTCGTACATAATTCCTTCTGTTTCTTTAATTTCAGAAAATAATTTTGTACAATCTCCCCTTTTTTATCTAATATACAAATACCCACTGTACTTGTACTTGCATCTAATCCAACAATCATCAAAAATCCATTTTAATTCTGAACAAGAAAGAGTCTTCTTCTCGTTTCTGTATAGGTTGAGCCAATTTGACCTTCCCAATAATATTAAGGTTCTCATCATGTAAGTAAACTGTAGAAATGTAAGTAGTTAGAGATTCAGATTCGTTAGAGTTAGCAGTAGCACGTAAAGATTGATAATTGTTGTTCTTAGATTCATTAGCAAAACCAACAGGGCACCTGACGTCAAATTGGAGCACATGGAGGTTTTTACTTCCTCTAAATTCTAAGCTAGTTTCATTTAGTGAAACGTTGCAAAGGAGATGTGAAAAAATACACAAGTACCCGAATTCATAATCGATATGGCCGACCTTAGCACATGTTGGTCTCTGTAGATAATCTGCGACGTAGAGTACTCCATTTCTATCGACGATCTTTATATCTTTTCCGCTTTCTGTTTTTGTAGAAAGACAAAAAGACTCAGGCTCGATTCTATTGCCATAATAGATGACTGGAATAGAAATTACTAATGAGTAAGGGGGTAATATATCCTCCTCCACGATCACCTCAGCCAAATTATCGATGTCATTAGTCATACCATCCACAGTTAATTTTGGTTCTTGAGACCAAGATAATAATTCCTCGGTGTTCTGGTCTTTTACTTCTGTCCTAGTGCCTTGCCTCCATTGTTCATCTTCGAACATCTTTCCACTGAGTGTATTCCCAACTGCATTGGACTCATAAAAGCTAAGATTTTCTGGCTTATGATAACTGATCTTTATTGGTGTCCCATTTTCGTATACGCTAGAGGTTGCAGAATCCGCATCAATAAATTTTGTGATATGGGTATCTAATTGAATGGTGCAAGGCACCATAATTGAGTTCCAACAACGAAGCCAGTTTATCCTCGACCAGTTTCTTTGTAGATAGCTTATCTTTTCCTTTTGGAACTGATTATTAACTGTGTTTGAAGACCCATCAAAATTTGGATACACCCTGATGTCTTTATCACTTATATCAGGCATGCCTACGACAACGGGTATTGACGAACCTATATACTCTTTCAAGTGGGATCCTACGTTCACAAAAGGAACTCCAGCAATATGTCCCCAATTTTCACAGAACGGTGTCTTTTGATGGTAATATTCCATAGTGTTTGAAATGTCAGCTGCATGATCATAAAATATTTCTTCTAAATCTACGCCCGGGTCGTAGCTTTGGTTCTCAGTTGCAACTCCCGGAATGAGCTCAGGTTTCCTTTCGAAAAATTCATGGTTTGCATCAAACCAAAATGGGATGTAATACAATAAAGATCCTGCTGTATTCGCTCTAGATGTCCATTCTCGGTCTATTATCTCTTCAGTTCTAGGATAATCCCAACATCGAAGCTCAGTTAATTCTGACTTCAGTTGAAATCGACATGAAAAGTTTGTGAGATAACCACCTCCAGTGATCGTACCACCCGATTGGGATTCTGCATTCGCCCAACCCAATCCTCTTTGGTTCAGGCTATATTCGTCCCATATTTCGTTTTGATACGAGTTTGTATCACTTGGGTATCCTCCAACAAACAAAGCTTTATTGGTCGTTGTAATCGCAACATTAGTCTGAATCAAGCCAGTTCTAGCACCGTCATTAATACCATCAAATTCCTCGACTGGTACGTTATTTAGGTACATTGTAAATAGGCCATTGTTAAAATTCCTACCCCATCGTAAAGATACGTGATGCCATTCATTAACAGTCAGTAAGGGTCTGGATATGAAAACCCCAGCAGTCCCACCATTCTCTCGATGGTCTAGATCTCCAAGTATAGCTTCGCCATCAGCTGCAGCAGAACCGACTCTCATCGAGACTCTAAACCTTTGAGGGATACTATTTACGATATAGTCAGGGTCTGGAATAATTACAATCGCATAATTCTCATCGAGCTGTACGACTGTTCCAATTTCTGTTTGTTCCTCTGCTGGCTTGATCCAAAATTCTATATTGAAAGAAATTTCAGAAGAAGAAAAATCAATAACATATTGTGCATTTTCGTCCGGATACGCTAATGCTGGAACTCTTTCGACACTCTGGAAATCCAAATAAGACTGAAGTGACAAGCTTTGGGAATTTTTCACCCACCAACCTTCTTCTAGCAATCCTTTGTTTTTGTATTTTCGAAACAACATTCTCTGTTTCGAGCTCGATTGAGAGAAGTAGTCATAATCAGCTCGATCAAATTCTATGAATTTTTGAGTCTTGTTTCTAGGATGCATCGACAGATCTGAATACCCTTGAACTGTAAAGTTAGTGATAATATTTGATCCCCACTTTTCAATTTCTGGTGGCCATGCATTTACTTCATCTTTTGACGTAATTGTCGTGGTTTCAATCGGAAAACCATTCTCCATCTGGTAATTCCATCCAGTGAATTGAAATAATTCTGGATTACCAGCTGTGAGACTAGAATTTCCCAACGAGTACAACGGGTTATTTTGTTCTACTTGGTATACTGCACTTTTTCTCCACGCGTGGTCTTGGGTCTCTGGATCAGCACCATCTAACAATAGTGAGAGTGGCACCTCATAGTTGAGTGCATTCTTGTCCCTATCAGTTTCAGGCAACTTATTATAGATCGAGTTATCGTTGTTGTTATCCTCGATCACCCAATTGTTGTTAGATGTCCACACAAAAGTTGTTGTCACAGAGGGGTCACCCAAAGACTGGATTGCTTTGTCGCCCACTCCGATCCTACTGTAATCTTCCTCTAGCCAATCGTTGAGGTCATCACCAAGGAACACATCCGTACCTGTCTCATCAAAAGGGACAACTTCATTTGGGTTGGCAAGTGCCCAAGCTGGAACAGTGCCCGTATTATCTTCAAAAGTATATTCCCAAGCTAATGCATCGGTAAGTGTTTGATCGAATAGATTAAAATCACCGCCGTATATATCGATTCTTCGTGCCTCTAGAGAGTTCCCAGAAAATGGTCGTATGATTGCACTTTCTGGTGGGTTAGAGCCATCCCAATTCGGGTCTGTGCCATCTTCTAGCGGGAAAAGATTCAATCTCTCATCGATGTTATCTTTCTGTGTTTCAGATCTGTTCGGGAACACGTATATAGAACCAGAAACTCCCCAAGAGCCTGATGTATACAATCTCTTAGGTCGTAATTCTACACGTGAAAGAAGTTTATTACTGTCATTGACCTTCTGTATGGCCATAGTTTCCTCCTAGAAGTCTAGGCGTACTCGTATGGTCAGCTCAGACTGATTATTTTTCTCGATGGGTCTATTAAGTTTTGCAACTGCAACAACTTCATTTTCATCATCGTATAATAACACTGTGGTAATATATGCGTATGGTGCATCATTCGAGGAATTAGCTAGTACCCAACTCCCTGCATTGTCTGGATCCTGCCATGTTTCATTCGAGCTTCCATTGAATTGTGAAGCCGTAGCTCTACAGAAGAAAATCGATGAATTGATCTTCGTCACATTTTGAAAAGCAGCTGCAGTTAATGACCCAGAGGAAAATCTTGTGTATCCAATGTGATCGACAATGTCGTCTATAGAAGCACTGACTAATAAATCCGGATAGAATCTAGCACTCAAGTTGATTGCAGGACCGTCTCCGCCGCCAGACCCACTTTGAGAGTCAGCAGCGTTCGCTCCACCAGCTAGTGCATAGTTGTAAGCATGACCCATGTAAATTTGACCTGCTGTTAGAGCATCTGTAATTCCAAGATCACTTTGAGCTGTCGCGACTGAACCGCCGTGTGCTGAAAGCATGCCACTAATTACGCCGGTCACACGGTCTCTTGGATCAAATACTGGTTTGATCCCTGTAGCTTGCCCTTCACCACCATCAGCGTTTGTTTCGTATTTTGCAGCCTCTGGTGAATTACCAGCAGACCATTGACTGTTTGCTGCAGAAGAACCTCCAAGGTTCAATACGACAATACCCGCATCATAGAAAATAATACCTACATGTTCATTAGCGTTAGCTGCATGTTTCAAGTAAGCCCAAGCACCCGATACAGTTCCGGATTGCATCCCCTGCAACGCACCGATGTCGGCAATTATTTTTACTCCCTTTTCAGATGAGTCTATATCCGTACCAAACAAATTGGTTGTCGCATCAGTCGCAGTGTTATTAGCATCCCAATCACTAGGGACAAACTGAACATTTGTATTCGGGTCGATCTCATCGGACCCATCTGCTGGGTTATAGTCCCATACCCACTCAGCAACACCATCACCATCAAGATCTTGTAATGCTAAATTCACACTAGTGGGATCGTACCAATCGGGTGCTTTTTCATATAATCTCATTGCGAAAGTTTCTGGCCTAATTCTATCTCTAGCAAATAATCTCTTTACGTTAATGAAAAGACATGCATCCATAATTGTTGTGTCTGTCTTCCATACGCTAGTTGCGCCATTGTCAACTGTGTTCGAGTTCTGGTTTGTATTAATTGCAAACGGTGCGTTTGCATCTCCCAAAAGAAGCTTAGCATATTGACGGTAAATATTTACTTTTTCTCTCATCATCATCGTATGTGACGTATCAAATAGCAATTGGTCATTCCCTGACTTATTATATCCTGTACCTGTTGTGACAAGATTAGATCGTACATCTCCACCATTGTTCGCATTGTCGTGGAATAACCCAACAGTCATATCCATAACTGCATTAGCAGTCTGCAACGTAAAATCTTGATCGTATATAGTTTGATACAGTGAAGATGTGACACCGGGCCCGATGCCTCCAGTGACGAAAGTCTGGTACTTTCTTCTTGTGGCAGAACCAGATATATCTTCTTGGATCACATCAATAACTTGATTTAGATTAGATTCAATTCCATCTTGTCTTTTATCGGAAGTGAAATATTTTTTTGAAGGCATTGATTACTCCTAAGATTACAATGTAATGTCGACGTTTTGTACGCTAGTAGAAGCACCACCTTGTTCTACTACTGAAAACGAAGCAGTTTTTGTTCCAGTCCATGACATATTGCTTGTTGAAAACTGTAAGGTCAATGGAGCACTTGGTGTATGCGAAATAATCGCCCTAGTAAGGAAATTCCCCGGGTCTCCAACAGGTGCAGAAGAAGCAACACTTGTAGTAAGCTCCCACACAGTACTAGAGTACACAACTTCTAACGTAATGTTTGTTCCACCATCAAACCCATTAAATTCAAGTTCATAATTATAGAGTGGAGGGGAAGGACTTTGTGCTGTCGATGTGATAGACTCAACTGAATTACCAGTCGAATCTTGCAATAAATTCTGTTCGTATTCAGCGACCATTTCGTTGCTAGTACTTGCTTCATATATTGGCGTGTTCTTTTCAATCTTTTCTTTTCCTACGATCTCTCCATACTTTTTGAGAAGAGTGTAGTCAACTTCTGGATCTGCAAATGCATATTGAATTATCGTAAGACCCGTAGCACTCGCTAATTTCTTTCGGCCTTTGTCTGTCAATACAGCGTCAACAATAATGTTGTTCGTAGTATGATCTAAAAATCCCATAATTGATTCTCCTTGTCTGTTGGTGTTAATTATAACGCACTATACGATTTTAGATAATTTTGTTTGCTATTATCACTGAGAAGACGATCCTGCAATTACAACAGATTCTTCTGTATCCAAATCAATCATCTGTATAGTGATCTCCCCTTCAGTCGGGTATGACTGCTCAGTATCTGGTGTTTGATATATATCTAAATATCTGTATCCACTAGTTTTGAACGAACTGAGCACGAACTTGGTCGGTATTAATGCATTTGGGTAAGCTAGGGAGGCACCCCTTGAAGAAATGAGTGACGTAGCCACTTCCCCAGTGACATTATTCCTTCGAACATAAAACTGCTCAGAATAATTGCTTATATTACCATGTACATCATACGTGCAGAGAGTGATATAATAATCTAGATTTGATCTGATTTCAAGGTCATAGTCAAGCAAATTCTTGTCGACAATGTGTAAGATCTTATCATTCGGTACTGAAATCCCTATGATCGAAGATAACACTTTGTTTGTCAGATCCATCGTTTCTCGATACTCTTCTTTTTCTAACACTTTGGTCGTACTCCCATCGGAGTTGACTTCTTCATAATATTTTCTTGTTTTCTTCGTGATATGGAATTGTTTTTCAAGCCTGTAGCCTTGTTCGAGAGAATTCCTTATGAACAGCAGATAACCTCCAGTGTCGTTGCATTCGAACTCTTTCTTCCAGTACTCTTCTAGATTAAGGCCAGATGAAAAATCATGTGTTGGGACTGTTAATTTTTTCTCTTTTAGCCAAGAGATTCGTATGTTCTTATCCCCAACATATTCGAATGAGAAATTCCCTGGAGTCATAGGTGGAAGTTTTTCTGTACAGTCTATTTCTAAATTAACTGTCTCACTACCCAGTAGAAGACTCAGTTTATGAACAGGGTTTGATGGAGTTTCTACTACCCATGCATCTCTTATTTCGTATCTATAAGATTTCCCGTATAACACGTAAGGGTCCTTGAAAGTATAGAAATTCGATCCTTGATCTCCTTCCATATCGCCGGACCCGGGATATGATTCGTGTACTTCTAAATTATCGGGAAAAGTAGGCACTACAAAAGAAGCTACGTAGTTCCAGTCATTACCAACCCGCATATACTTTAATATATGCCAACCAATATGGGAATAGGAAAGCTCACCTGCATTATTGATTACGTCAGGCGTATATTCGATTTGGTTGTCTCCGAATACTTCTAGCGTTTTGAACATACTAGAAAGGTATCTAGTTCTTCCTGCTTCCTGTGCTTGATTAGAAATCAATTCAGCTAGCTCAATTTGTCGATCTGTAATCCCCCAAATCGCTGGTGAATTCTTTGATCTTTTGAAAATCTTTTCCACGTACATGCTGTTGATGTATGAATCCGCATTAGAGCTGCTAGGGCTTACGTCAGTATCAGATATGGGCAAGTTAGTATTTGGGTCGATCATGAACAAAGCTTGTGCTTCTTCTTCTGCACTTCCCTTCAAGGCTTGTTCGAACTCATCTAGATTTACGTGGATGTACTCACTTCCTGATGCTTCACTTTTCAAATAATCAAGCAAGGTTTTCTGTTTGAAAGATTTCTCTGAGGTGGTGGTAGTATCGATAACTTTTTTAGTGAAAGTTTGAGTAGAAATAACACTATCAGGAGAAACTCTTACGTATCCTTCGATGAAATCTTGGGTAAAGAAAACATTCGGCCCTTGGACCCAATCATGGTCATCTGCAGCTAGCACCGCGTTCAGAATCTCATGTGATACGACGCTAGCTGTGCCTTTTTCCAATTTAATTATATTATACCTGTCTGGTATTTTAGCGCCATTCTCGTTCATTCTGAGGGGTAAATCAAGTCTTGGGTCATCTTGAGGATCATCAGGAGAGAGCTCCGGAGGTAGCCTAATTTCTTCTCGTTCTTTTACGTCATAATTCAAATATACAAAGTTTCCAACAACTCGAATTAACTGAGTCGGAAGCTCTATAACATTGATTGATTTCGTTATTCCTTTGGTTGTCATATCATGGTGTCCACAGGTTTGAGTTGTAAGGTTCAAAGAAATTGAATTTTATGTTTCCTTGGAAAAAATTCTTTTCTAAATTTTCTTCACTGCTATTAAGTTCAGATGTCGACATTAGTGTCGTGGGTACTTTTACTAATACTGGTATCACATATCGGAATTCTCGTGGTTTTACGACTTGCATAAAGAAATTCTTTGGGAATAACCACGACGAAACATTGTAGATTGATTCGACATCGACGATTGGTTTTCCGTCTTCGAAATCAGAAGATGACCAAGGAAATTTACCAGCCTCGTTTTCTACAAGAAACTCTGAATACAATTGCTCGTAATTATCGATGAAGACAGTCTCATCAACCCGAAAACCTTTACAGAGATGAATCCATGAATGCATTGCTTTTCCTAATCGTTGAGATTGATTTGGATCTAAAATTTCATCACCGGTGCCCGGTCCGTAAAATCCGATCTGGCCACCATTGTATCCAATAGCAGCTCGCTGCAGACCTGTAGCAGTTGGTATGAAAATACCGGTGGTTTTATCGTTTGAATTCTTCCATCCAGTTGTATTTCTGTCGACATCTATATAATACTTTTTATCCTCCGGTTGAGATAAATCCCATTGTACAAAATCCTCAGAAATTCCAATACACGATAGGAAAATACCACCGCTATCCAATTGTCCCAATTGTGCGCACTTCGACAATCGTTGATGGAACGTGTCTATTGCACCATTTTCTTTAATCAAGTCATTCCATAAGCCACTAATTCCTTTTGAGTCAGCTCTGTAATACTCTAAATTCGTAGTAATTAGAGGCAAAATCTTTCCCGCTTTTGATATATCTTCGGCAGTAATAAGGCCTTCTTCATACGGTCCTTTGACGTCTTCATCTATCTGAAGGCTTTCCATGTACTCTGAGAAATTCACTATTGGATCTTTGATACCTTCTAACAATGTGGTTAATTGCGTAAATGCTCCATGCTGTATACAGAATCTCCATTTTTCGTTCTGCTCGATGTTTGTACCGGGTATATTGAATTCAAACTCGTCTGAGTCTACATCAAGAGATATGTAGCTTCTTTTAATCTTAAGAGGGTCAGGGTAATCTGCTTTCGGATATACATCTATATATTGACCAGAAGGTCCATAATTTTGGGCCCAGTTTGGGTTCGAATCCTTACGCATAATCTCCGGAGGGAAATAAGTCATCCAATCTCGTTCTTCTTTTACGTTGTTTCCAACAGTCAAGACTGATTTAGAAGAAATCCTAGCTTTGAAGGCCATATACTCTTTGGCCAACTTAGAATTGTTTTCAGTTGTACAATTTTCATTCAATCTTCTAGTGTGTGACTTGTCAGGTGTTGTTATCGATACCAGATACGATTCATCAAAGAGAGTAAGCCCTCCTGCAGGATTGACTCTGATATAATGGTCGTCCCAAGTATGACTAGATTGGCTTTCTAAAGAGTCAACAACATGTTCAATCATCTTGAAAAACATATCTCCATGTCTTTCTAATTCATCCGTGTCTGTCGACAGTAATTCATAGAATTCATCCCAATCTGTTTTTTCTCCAGTTAATTCATCTAAAGACTCGAGCAAAATTTCGTGCATTTTAATAAACAGCCCTTTTATGATACCCTCTGAAGCTCCGAAGAAACGAATTACTCCTCCTCCTTTCATCTTGAAATAATCTTTCCAGCTTTCCAAATCCATATCGTCTGTAGTTGGGTTCTCTCTATCTATTCTGTATGCCCATGATGGTACAGACGAAGCATGTGGGTGAGACCTTTTATTGCATATTGGTTTCCACTGAAGCGGGAGAACCGCACCAAACGACGATGTCTCATTCGCCCACCAATGGCCATAATCCATCGATGGACCGAAATTTGTAAACTGATTAGATACCCGAAAACCGCCATACAGCGAAGCTTGGTTCCCATTGAGCTCACTACTACGGAAATAATCGTTATGCATCGTGGTCCAATATGGTCTATTGTTGGCAAAATTGAGTTGATAGGTACTTTGAGAATCCCATGACAAAGGCCCATAGGAAGTGTCTGCAGCAGAGCCCCAGCCCATGACCATTGCCTTGTTTTTCACGCTCTTTTGCGACACTCTGTTCCCGGTGTGAAGGACATCTCCTGGGATTGCGCCAAGAGCGGTAGAACTGAAGAGCCCGGGCATGTTGTACCGTGTCCCGTCGTTATCATACGAAGGAAAATGAAGGTGCCCAAAGAAAGTACCAGTGGGAATGACAGAACAACCTTTATTTCTTGCCACTTCCAGTGCTTGCAAGCGAGCTGACCCTGTTGATAATCCGCCAGCCGAATTTTCCAAGAGTTTATCTTCGAGAAAACTCAAGAAAGATTCACGATAACTAGATATATCCATCACTGTTTCAATTTGGGATGCTCTGTACGTTCCAATCTGGCAAAATTTCCTATCGTCATAAAAACTTTTTAGTGCAACTTTAGAATTGTGCACACTCTGGTTTGCAGTTCTGAATTCAGCATCCTCTGGTGATCGAAATGTGCATGCATGGAAATTAACGGGCCCACGTCCGGGGACTCTGCCATATATGGCGTTCATTTGGCCAACAGCACTTGTTTTCCTGATGGTGTTATTGGGTTTTATCGTTTGCCAATTAACTCCCAAAATTTGTTCAGAATTGCATACCCCAGAAAGTTGCGTATACCTCGCATATTGATTTGGATAAGAGCTCGTCCTCGCTGTTGGCCAGAATTCAACACCACCTACATAAGGACTAGATGCTTTGTCGTTGCTTCTCTGCTCAGATGTATCTTTTGGTGTCCATAATCTTTCATCAAAGTCTTTGGGACTTACTAAGAAACTCGTAAGATGACCACCTATTCCTCTGATGAAATCTCCAACATTGAATATGCTAGTATTCGGCCTAGAGGATAGATCACTGTTAAGAAGCTGTCTTTTATATGCGGCCCATCCCGATTTATCGGGCCCATTGGGGAAAATATCTCTATTGAAAACTTGCAAGAAGCGTATTAAAGTTGCATAATTCAAATATTTGGTATCACTCATCGGAGTCGACTCAAAATTCGTCCCTGGCGTCTGTTCATTATCGTATTCCTCATCGAAAGATAAATTGGGCCCAATTCCAACGTTTCCATGTCCCAAAATACTAGATGATGAAATCTCTGACAGCCATGTTTCTCCGATACTGTTCGTTCCAAGATACGGCGTTATATCTAGATCACTATCCACAAGAGCGTCAATTGCTTTTAATAGACTTTGAAATACTAAGAGAGGTCCTCCACCCGCGTTTTCCAGCTTCAAGCTTTTTACTATTTTTTGGGAAATCTCATCAAAACTCAACGCCCATAGTTTTGCACTTTGCGGTGATTTCTTTCCTAACATCAGACTGTCGATTTCTTCGGCATACCAATTCATCATTGTTTCGTTTTCTATATCTCCGATGGAGTCATTCACTAACGTTGAATTTTCCACTAGGAGATTAGGGTGCATATTCAGATATACTTGCACAACTTTTCTGTAGAATAAGTCTTCAGTGTAATTTGGTGCACCAGTGTTGCTTCCGCCGTCGTCCCCATATTGGAGTAGTAATCCCATTGCTTTCATACCGTCGACAGTAAACGTAGCGTCCGTGACCCTTTTTGAAATTGAATCACCGCTATTAACAGATTTGTTGGTGGTGTTAGACCAGAACGGTATTGATGGAGGGGTCTCAGATAGATCTGTGTGCTTGAAGGTTTCGTCAGACAAACAATACATACCAGTTCTGTTTCTTATTTGGTTCAGAGTATCTCCAAAGTCATCTACAACAGATGACCACACCGATTTTTGGCCCAAATACAAACCATCCCCTTTGTTCAATAATTTTGTTTTGATTTTAGACTCATCGAGTAGATCGATGATTTCTTCCTGTTGTTCTTTTACTAGAAGTAGAAATTCTTGTAATTTTTCAACCTTGTTCACCCAAGAATTATATTCGGTCACTAACTGATCTTTTACTTCTGGATCAAAGGCTGCTGATTGGCTAGCTACAATGTCAACTACAATCGACAATTTAGATTTCATAAGGAGTAATTTATCTAGATCGTTTTGTGGGTTTACACTTTGTGGAAATTTACTTAAAAATAAATTTTCAATTACTTCGAATCCAACATCTTCAGAAAATAGGCCAGTAGTAGGTTCAATAGGAAGGCTTTCCAACCCAACAGGCCGTTTGATAACACTGTCAGTATGTGTCAGTGGATCAACTTCAACTCCAAATACCCCATCTATTGGCGAGATCTTTTCGAAATTACCAATCGTTGTTGCAGGACTATCTTCTGGGATGCCAGAAGTCACTACAGGTGTCGCACCTTCTGTTTTGCTAAGCTGTATTGTAGAGCTTTCCCCATAAAGCGGATACACACCAATTGTCACGAAATTCGCCGTGACATCAACAGTGAATGCTGGAATATAGAAAGCTTTTAATTCTTCTTCTAATGCAATCAAACTCGATTCATCAGAAATAAATTCTGACACTCTTGCAACGACGCTAGAGACGCTAAAATAAGAATTATCTGCATTAGCCTGCGCATCAAAGTCGGTGTATATACTCATTTAATTTTCCTCTTAAATTACCACGGGTTTCAAAACCGGCGGTGGATACCCACTCATGTCTATTTCTTCTATGTTGAAATTCAAATCAGTTGGTATATATCCTGTAGCTGGTTTCAAGCCCGGAGGGCTCGTAGTGCTTGTTCCATCGTCTGGTGCAGCTGTATGGTGAAAAGTGTCTAAGTGTCCTGTCACTATCGCGGTTCCAGAAGGTATCCACGTGAGATTATCAGCAGGTTGTTCGATTTTATCAAAATCAAAATCGATACCTATTCGATAGTGTGGATTTTCCCAAAAGTCTTCAGATAAATTGTTGACTAAAATTCTTTCTACTGAAACACCATTTGGTGCATTGCCATCCGGCATAGTGATTTCAGCCCAGTATTGAATTTTTACTCCCGGGAGAGGATGATCATCTCGAAGGTATATGTTCGATACACCAGTGATGAAATCATCAACTTTCATAGAAAGCAGTAGACAATCTTGTTCGAATTGATGGAAATTCTCTTTTGACAATAGCCACTCTGTAGAAGGTGCACTATATGATGGCAGCATCCCTACAGCACCACCACCGGTACTACCACCGCTAGATTCAACTTCTTCTGGTGGTGGCTGAAGTTTCCCGGTGCTCATCATGTAATTCCAGATAATAAAGAAAACTTGTTGATATGAAACAAAATCTACTACGTGAAATTCAGGTGACCAATGTTCCCATTGCAGTATTGGGAAACTCTGTGGTGGATCAGAAAGATTTCGAGATTCTAATGAACTTATTTGAGCAAGTTCCCAAGTGTACTGAGTATACTGTTGGGAAAGGCTGTGTCCACCGCCACCTCCACCAGAACCAGTGCTAGTGTAAGGCACTTCTTTTTGAACATAATACGTATATTCAGCTACCAGCTTAATATTATATGCATTCTTATATTTATCACTAAGTTGGAAAGAAAAATCAAAGTGAGGCCACTTGCCGAAGTAATCACGGTGTTTATCTTCAGTGTATACTACATTCCAGCCGTTCGAAGATAAAATAGCACCGTGCACAGGTTCCTCAGGCAAAACCGCCCCAAGCGACATCTCACTCTTATAGAGAACACATTGCCTAGATTTTGCTATTTCAGATAGCCTGTTTGGTGAGTCATATTGGGGATCGACCGGATTCATTCTCTTCCATTTTCTTGTTGGGTGTTGTTCGTCCCACGTATCATATCGATAGCGATTGGGAGGAGATCCAACCATCCATGCAAAGTTTTCTCCTGTTTGTAATCCATACTCAACGCCCAAGGACCATTCTGAAATTCTGAATTCATAAGTTTCTTCGCCGTCTTCGTCTGAATTAAACTGCATTGCACCAGTCTTCGGAAAGAATCCAAAAGAGAGCGTATTTGGATCTTGTCCATCGGTGTACTCATCCCATTGGAAGACACTGTCTAGATTGGTGATGCCGGAGTAATCGCCGTAGCCAGCTCCAGTTGGATTAAATATGAAAGATCCTAAGAACCTTTCCTGACCTCTGAATCTCTTTGTCACATGAAGCCTAACCACTAGCTTTTCATTCAGAATCCCTTCTCGGTATTTCCCATCTTCTATCTTTACGTCCCAACCAGTCTCTGTAGACTCTGGAATGTATAGTTTGCTGAAATTTTCTTTGGATATGTTGATAATGAAGAAGTCACCCAAGTTTTGATTTACAAAGTGGTTTATATTCGCTTTTTCTACACTTGCTATTTTGATCTGGGTATCTTGCACTATAGGCATGGCTGTTTTTATATCGTACCCTTGGATCCACGATTTGGCTCCGTTTCGATCGGTATGAAGCAACTGTATATGGAATTTGTACGGCTTATAGCTATTTGGAAAAACACCCAAGGAAAACGTACCCTCATTATTTTCTGTGGATACGAATGTCTTGGTAGCTACGAATGTTCCATCTGGTTTTGTAATTCTAACTTTATCACACACTTCATTCATAGTTTTGTAGTAATAAAGATAAAGTTCATTCTCTCCTTGATCATTGATCGTCCAATACGGAATAAATTTAGGCATAGAATTATTAATAGGAGATAAGAAAAATTCTGATTTGTACTGTTTCGGCATCATTCCGTACGGAAGCAACGGCATGTGAGGTACTTGTTTGTCATCGATCATTGCGTAAGAGCTTATCGAGAAAGGCCCAGGTTGATACCAATCTTCAGGATCATCCTCTTGTTCTGTTCTTTGTAGGTGTTCCCATTTCCAATTCGGGTTCCCTGTCGGTTTCCACAACGTTTGAATATGATCAATCGACTTGTTTGCTTGAAATGTATTGATCTTTGCATGTGCTTTGTAATTGTTTACATACACAGACGTAGCTGTAAGGCTTTCAGCGAGTGTTTCATGTCTAATAGGAAAATCAAAATAACCATCGTGCCACCCGGGTGTTTCATTGGTCGATGAAAAACCAAACATATCTGTCCAGAAAGGAGCTGCACCATAAGATGCTTTTTGCTGTTCCCAACAAAGTCTAGACCACTTCGGCAGCTCGGCCGGTTCGAAATAAGAATTTGGAATGGTGATTATCTCAGCTTCTTCAGAACTAGAAGAAAATCTGTCGACCCCGTTGATCTCACCAATTGCAATGTTGACAGCTGTCAAATCTAAGGGTATAGCCTGATTGGATCTGTTTGCGTCTACCTCAACAGTTTCCCCACCAACGTGCGTTTGTTGCAAGAGATCAAGTTCGGAAGCAACCTCTGCAGCATTTTGTTGAATTAACACCTGAGCACTTTCTGAATCACTTGAAACGGTACCTGTATCTAATGCAATTATCGCTTTGTTCGTTCTAGAACTAACATATACTCTTTGACTCATGTTCCGACCTCATCGATTTCTCCGTTATGAAATATCATTGAAAACTCTCTTGCAAATTTTGTTGTACCAAACTGATCCTTATATACGAAACCTAGAAAATATATACGACATACAGGCTCGTTTTCTACATTGAAAAACTCACCAGCATCGATTATCACGTATTTTTTCAATGTTTGTTTCTTTTTTACAAATACTTGGCCTAGTATGTCGTATCTCTCGAAGTCTTTAGAATCTAATGACCCGATTGTTATTCTTGTTGGTAGAGGTAATTCATCATCTATCGTAGCTTCACCAACAGCAGAATTTTTTATTTCTTCCAATTTCACTTGCAAGTTTGTCAAAGTTGGGTAGAACTCAGAAGTACCTTCTGAATCTGTCCACTTGTTGAAACTTCGAAGATTTACGTCACCTGCCGCAGTTGATACCACAGGAGGAAGATACCTCATGTTCAATTGGTTTTCGAATCTAGGGTCGATCGAAAGAGGTAAGACACTATCTAGAGGGGGAATGTCCTCAGAAACAACTCCGTCTGGAACGCCCAAAGTATCAAAACTATATTTGTCTAATGAAAAATCTTCTGTACCTGTGATTGTATTGAGAATGCCCAATGCATTGAAGCGGCTAGTAGTATTCTCACAGAAGCTAGATATACGACTATAGCCATCTACTTCTTTATACCCATTCGGATTGGATGTTTCGAAGAGAACGCCATTCTTGACTTCGAGATTCCCGGGCATTGATTGATCTATGATAAATTTTCCAAGAGAATCTACTTCCGGAATGATTTCATCCGATGGCTTGCTAAAAGCTTCGAAAAAGAGGCGCTCTGTTATTGGTTCAAGTACGCCACCACCGCCATCTACGTATTCTACACCGTCATCACTAAAAGAGACAAATTTTACGTCAAAATCGCCTTTTGTCATTTGTGCACGACCGATCTCTGTTAATATGACATCCATCACTCGTTGCTTTGGATCTAAAAACCCTGCCATCGATAACTCTCCCGAACTATTGTTAATTATACACAATTGGAGAATTTCGTATACGAAACAGACAGCTATTCGCTAGCTCGCTTTGCATTGCGTTGCTGTCTAATACCAACAGGCCTTTCTCTAGGGCCAGACCTTGTCTTGAAAGGTCGCTTGCCTCTATTCTTGTTTTCTTCGTATAACTTCAAGGCCTGAGGATCACTTGACTTCTTCTCCTTCCGATTTTTTTTCCCCTTCATCTTCGATTGAGATGGTTTGTTGGCCAGCATCGTCTTCGAATTTAGAAACCCGATCTAATAATGTCTCCAACGTAGAGATTTGTAATTTCAAGTCGCCCACTTGTTTTTCTAAGTCATTATGAAAATCTTCTACGATTTTCACGCAACCCTGTGAACTATCGACTAGAATTTTTATTCTTTCATCAACAGACTGGGTACCACTGTATTCTTGAAATTTTCCTTGTACTTGCGCAATCACGGCTTCTGCAACTTTCTTTGTTGCAGCAACACCATCATTCACTTTTTCAAGTTCACTTTTGATTTCTTCGATGTTTTCAATTATTTCTTTGGTCAGCATCATCTTCTCCGGAGTGTTTATTTTCAAATTAATTATAATAAAGAAAGGGCCTGTGTATACACAGGCCCCCGAAATAACAAGTATTTCAATCAGCAAAAATTATGCTTTGATGATAACAATGTCACCTTCTTCCAAATCGAAGTTGAAATCAAGGTTCAATTGCTCTGCATTACCGTTGTGAAGTGAAGCGATGTCGTAATCAGCGAATGCACCAGACATTCTTTGACCATTAACATAGACTTCAATTCTTTCTTTAAGCTCAGCTAAAGAAGTACCAGCACCCATCAAAGAAGCACCTTCGGCGTTTGCAGTGACAAGAGTACCTTCTTCGTCCAAAACGATAACGTCTGGACTGTTAGTAGCGTTAGCAAGAACAGCTTGATCAGAGTATGTCATTTGGAAAAGATCAGAGTCCGCTGGAATCCCAGCTGCATTTACGACTTCAAATTCCATGTGGAAAGCGTCAGCAGAACCTACAGCAGCTTGTGCCAAAGCACCCAAAAGGGAAACTTCACCGAAAGCAGATCTGTATTGATCCCATTCGTCTGAACCAGCAGAAAGAGCAAGACCTTGACCTACAGCCCATGCGTCACCGCCAGCTGCGTGTACATCTTCAAACCACATAGTACCACGAAGATACTTTTGGTCATCTGCGTCAGCGTCATCCAAATCAGCTTGGAAACCGTCTGCACCATAAGCCAATGAATTAGCAGTAGAAGCACCAGCGATTGAGAGTGCATAGTCAAATGTACCCGGAACTGTTTCAGCTAAACCAGCCGTAAATTCATGAGCTCTTTCAGAAGAAGTTCTGAATTTCTTAACAGCACTAACAGCAACACCACCAGCAGCAGCTTCCAGCTTTACAGCGCTTCCGCCAGAACCAGTCTTGTTAGTTAATGATATTTTAGTTTGAGAGTTATCAACACTGTCGTATTGGAACGATGCTTCAAGATTTTGTGCATTGCCAAGGGCATCAACAGAATCAGCATACATAAGCTCTCTAGAAGCTGTGATATAATAATCAGTAGCGGTAGAGCTGATCATACCTTCAGTACCAGAAGCAATGATTTCGATAGCAGCATCGCCTGTAGAAGAGTCATGTGCAGAATCAATATTAATGATAGTAGCAGCGTCCATATCAATACCACCAGCAGATGCTTGGATGCTAATCGCAGCAGAATCAGCTTCAGCAGCTAAAAGATTCAAGCTAGCAGCAACAGCTTCAACGGTAAGATCTTCTGTAGTAGCTTTCAAGAAAGAAGCTGTTCCACCAGTGATCTCAACAGCTGCAGCTGAATTGAATGTAGCATTAGCAGCTGCATCGATGTCAAGTACATCAGCAGAATTGATAACCATTCCACCAACTGAAGTAGACAAGCTCAATGCGTCAGAGCCAGTACCTGTTGAAGAAACAAGTAAAGAAGCATCAAAAGCACCGGTATGAGATACAACAGTATCCATATCGTCTGCAGTAGCAGCTGAAGTGATAGTCAATCCACCGTCAGAAATGCTAAGATCAGAAGCTGCAGCACCCGCCAGAGAAAGAGCGCCAGCAGCGTCTATATCAATGCCAGCAGCAGAATCGATATCGACTGCACCGGAACCGTTGTTTCTGATAACCATGTCATCGGAACGACCGAATGCGTAAATGATAGCAGCACCTTCTTCAGCTCTTTCAGCAAAAAGAGAGCCGTAAGAATCTGCAGCTGCAGAAGTACCCGTAAGTTTATCGATACCGAAACGTCTTTCGAGCATGTCAGAGAGGTTCAAAAGAACATCTTGTAAGTTTGCCTCAGATGCATGAGCACCACCTTGTCCAACAGCAAGGTCACCGACCTCGTCTTGGATCTGGTTGAGACGAATTCTAGACTTAATAGCCATAGTATTTCTCCATTAGAAATTAGTTGTTTTTTGTTCGACCATATATTGATCGTATTTTCATGAAAATTTCTCTAACAAGAAACTCAAACTAAAATCCGCTTTCGAATTCTAAGTATACACTGGACAATAAACTTGACAAAATTAATTCAAATTAATTTCGATATAATATTTTTTTCAAGTTTCTTACGTGGTTATCGTACACTGCGCACTCGGACCCAGTGAATTCGATTGCTAACTGAACACCTTTCCCATTAGGATCGTCAAACTCAAACATAAACTGGCCGGATTGCGCGCGTTTAGCGTCTAGCAATTTCATACCTTTCATCATGAGGTAAGCGGCGATAGATAAATCGGATGTCTTGTATGTCATAATATTTGTTTCCTTAATTTTTCTTATGTCTAATTATACTGCTCGAACTCTTCCTACCTTTCATTTGCCTAACTGTTTAGAACAAAACTATAGTGACTATGTCGCCACTTTGGATCACAGTAGACCCTTTGAGTCTAAATTGCGACGTACTTAACGAATTATCTGAGTCTTCCAACTCATAGTGAATCCCCTTGAGAAGCATAACTCCATCTAAGAATATATCTATTCTTGCATCTTCATAATTCACCGAAGAGAAAATGTCAGTTCCTGTCACTGTAAATATGTCACTAGCAGAATCTGCCAAGTATCCTTGTAGAGCTTCTTGGTGAATTTTTGTCCTTTGGAGTAGACCCGTATTCGAAACTAATAATGTTGTTGGATTTGGCGTGGTTATCGTAATTCCGTCACCTGCTGTGATTACCCTAGCTGAATCCATAGATGCATCTGCTTCCCATAATACAACTGATTTGGTTGCTAAATTTACGCCACCAAGATAACTGATCGAAAGAACGTCTGCAGCATTCAAATCCATCTTAAATTTTATCTCTGTAATATTGGCATTGAACACTATGGTATAATCACATTCTCCTGCGTCAAAAGCGGCGATCTCACCGTACAGAAGATACTGGCCATTGAGATACACGTTTAGGGATTCATACGAGAAAGGAGTAAATTCAAAATCGAATCCATCGATAACATGAGGTACTTCGGCATCCAAAGTCTCGGTAAATACATTCGAATAGTTTTGCACTCCGGAGATTGCTTCTCCGCCACCTCCTCCACCGCCACCGCCGCCGGTGTCATTAGAAAATTTTCCAGTGTAAATGTAGCATTCCACTTTATATGGTACTCTCTTTGGATTGTTTTCATATTCCTGAAAGAAGATGATCCCATTGTAAGAGTCGAAAAACCAGTCAAGTGCGTCAGATGGGAAAAGAGGGTTGTTGGATACTGTTGCTTCGCTAGTTCCATTCCACGTGTATATTTTCGGTGCGTATGGATTTGATCCTGGGTTCGATGAATTAAGATACATAGACGCTGGTACAATTTGGAGTTTTCCCAAAGTTGAATACACAGCTTGGTCATTCACGAAAACACCAGAACCTACTTCTGGAAATTGTCCAGCTGACTGAGCCTCATAATCGTCAGGCAACTTAAGATACCAAGCATGAGGGCCTTCCTGTTGAGGGCTGTCGTCACCACCGTATTCAGAGCTCTGATCTGCATCATAAATTGTCCCATCGATTTCTACTGGCCATAGGGTCACTAACTGTACATTGTTCGCATTCCCAAACATCGAGTCTGTGGGCTCTTCTATCGGTGAGGATGGAACCTCTTCACCAAAGATAGTAAATGAACTCAATTGAATTCCGGAAGGATACAATTCTGCTAAGTCAGACTTAAACGCATGGGTATGAGCCTTTCCAACAACTTTCTTAGCCGCATATTGCGCTAAGTTTCTTTCGGTCTTAAACGGTCTTTGTGCCATTCAGCTACTCCCATCCCAAACGAGTGATGTGCCCACTCCAATTTTTATGAGCTATGATTTTAATTATGAGGTAATTCCGAGGTTGCTGCGATCCAGTTGAGAAAAGATTTCTCCCAGTAGGAAGCTCTATATTAAATGACGAGTTATTCGTCAATGATAGCGACAAACCATCATTCGAAACTGGCAACAACGATACACCATCACCATCTTGATTTCCATAATTGGCTGGCTCTCCAGCATCTAACCAACCAGTTGTCGAAAATGCATGCGTAGCTGCCGAATCTTCCACAAGCTTGACATATAGCTTGAACCGGTTTGAGTCTTCAATAGGCCCTGCATTATTATCACCGCCTGAACCACTTTTATTCGATGTCAGAACGCCGGAGCCTTCAATGTTAATTGTTATAGTACTTCTGTCCTGTGTAGTGTTATTATAGAAAGGCCTCAAGTATACTCTTTCAGAAACTTGAGAATTCATATCTGAATAATCTACATTACCATCTGGGCCTTGATATATGCCGCCGTCATTCACAGAAGTGAAATCACCATTCGCCCCTGCTTTGGATGGAGCAATTAAATAACCATTGTATTGAACCATGCCATTTTCGTAAGGTGCGATGATAACAGATTGAGTTTCATCCCAATCCGCAGCTGTAATATCGCTAGCAATCACATAACTTGTGTCAGGGAGACGATAATCTTCCGAAGAGAAATTCTCATTTGTCGCTTCTGTCGAGGAATTAGAAATAGTGTTTATCAAAAAGTTTGTTTTGCTGAGTGCACCAGTGTGTTTCCCATTGCCGAATGGCGCTTTCAACGGGTGATACACAGTCCCAGTAGAGCTTACAGATCTGTTCGAATTTACTCCGAAACTGCCGGGTAAGACTTTATTAGGCCCGTTCCAAATGATGGTAGACTCAACCATCACATCTTCGAGCTGACAATTCGGCTGTTTATTCAAGTTCGGCAATGAAGTCTGATTCGTGGTCACTGTTTTTCCATCGATCCCTGACCCTGTTATTCGAGTTTCTGTTATGTCTAATGTATTTATAGATGACCATCCTGCAGCATCATTTCTATCGCTGTAAACGTTTGCATATAGTTTTTCGACAGTGTATCTCATGAGCGACTCTGGAGAACTAAAATATTTAATACCAGACATTGAAATAATATTAAGATCAGACCAGTTATCCATGACTGCAGTTGTAATCTGCAATGTTTCGGTATTAGAATCAACGACCCAATCGATATAATTCGTACTATAGTCGGTAGCTCCAATCCGATGGATAGCCCTTACATAATTGTGACCTTGTCGCATCAACGATGTATCTACCCTAAATGCTGCAGTTCGATATATTCTAGAGTAATTTGGAAGACCATTTGAATAAGTCACCGGTAAGGCTTGGGAAACGCTGTAGAAGCCAGTGTTGGCCACTCTATGATCCCCCGACAATGTATAGTCTTCTAAATCTATAGTGTAGTCACTTTCTTCGGCTCCATTGATTTCTAGGATTAATTCCCCGAGATGGCCGTCTAAAAATTGAAATGAGTGAGAATGATTTGTGTCTCCAGAAACAGATACAGTTGTATGAGTGCCTCTCGAAGGAGAGCTAGTTGCAAATTGTTCATTAACGTCTGTTCCACCAACACCCGTATGCACATTTACTACCGGTGTATAATTTGCAACAGTATGAGTTGCACCAAAGCTTAATTTGGCAGATACGCCTCCTTGGGCTCCGTTCAAAGTCTCTAAGTATTCTACTGCAGGGATCGCACCTGGCGCCGTATTACCAGCACTGCTTGCTCCCCAATTTACAACTAATGAAGATAAGTTGCCTGTCCAGCTAGTGTCAGCTTCGACTCTGACGATAACACATTCATCTGGTTGGATCGTTTTCTGGCCAACTGTGAAGTAGTTCGTAGAATTAGTTCCCCCAATCGTAGAATCAAATCCTGTTCCTGAGGGGAGAATGTATCCACCATCGTTGTCACCATATTGGAACATAGAAAATGGAGAATTCGCATCCATCCAACCGGTTGATTGCCCACTTACGGTATTGGGTAATTTTACTGAAACTTTGATGGAGTTTGTGCCGAAGGCATTCCCGTATGGAATGAGCTCTGTCGAGCCTCTGTATATAATTCTAAAATCTCTTTGTACTGAGTTTGTCGTATTCTTGAACCATCGATAATATGTTCGGGTACCGGTAATATTACCAGCTTCCACTGAATAATCTGGGTTATCATCGTAGGTGACAAGCACTCCGCCATCACTTATATTTCTAAAATCTCCTACTCTCGTTGTGTCGATAGAATTTATGGGAGACACTAGTTTTCCATTCCATACTTGTAGACCGTCAGAATGGTCTGTGTTTGAACCTGACATGTGCAATTCTGAATCCCAAAGAACGCTGCCATCGTAAAATCCAGAACCGAGCCCTGCAGGTTGACTCGTAAAGACGTCACTACGAAGTCTGAAATCCTCTAAAACAAAATCTTCAGAAGTCGGTGCTGCCGTCGAAGTTGGATTATATATCAAAATTGGCTGTGATTGGATGTTCCCGCCTGTGGATTCACCTCGTATTGGGTGTGGCACAGTAGCACTTATATCTACTACTTCATTAATCAAGGGCTCTGAAGCTCCTTCAACCTCAATGTCATTCTGAAACGCAATTGTCTTCTCCATATCTTCACCGTTTGCGACCAATGGGATTGGCATCGCACTTGAAGTACCAACAGAAGAATTAGTTATGATGGAATTTGTAGAATATATAGGTTTATACACGTTCAGAATGTCGGTGGTGTATCTTAACTCTATGTCGCTATGGTATCTAACGCCTGAAATGTAAGTCGATCCCTGTTGATCGATCACCGATACTGTACTATTAGCAAAAGTAATCTGGTCAGTTGTATCATCCCAAACCCACTCTACGTAATTAGAGACGGTTTCTACTGACCCTTTGTTGTGCTTGACTCTGACCTTATTATGGCCAGACCTCATGCTTTCTGCTTGTATCACAAAAGATGCACTTCTTGACTTAAAAATCGGAAAAATCACGCCACCTTCAGTCACAGCAGGTTCTGGTTCAGAGATTTCAATAAATCCGGAGCCATTGAGCTCAAATGAATCGTCTGTCCCGTTTGGAGGATCACCAGCTCCAATCACAGAAGCTAAATTAATGTTATGAATGTTTTCTCCATTCAATTCTAGATAAAGATTTCCAGTATCAGCATCACCAAAGACGTCAGCTTCGTGCTGTACAACCCCATTGGCTGTCACTCTTGCTTGCACTGAAAAATTGATAATCCCTTCGATACGAACGGTGTTGCCTGAAATGACACCCACTTTGTAAAAATACAAGTCCGTACCGTCTATATTCCCGTCAGCCTCGATTTTACCATCAGATTGGTACACGTCATTAACAGTCAGAGCTCCGAAACCAGCGTACCCTTGCTGTGTGTAAGTCTCTACAGAAGCAAAAGGAAAATTAGCCGATTGATGAGTACCATCAAAAGCTAGCTTTCCGGAAAAAGTGGTACCTCCGACGACATTATAATTTATTTCTTTCATTGCTGGAGCAGGGTTCGGTGCTAACGCTTTGAGGACTTCATTGAACCTGTCGACTGCAGTTCCGATTGCAGTTGTTTCTGTGAAATCACTGAATAAACCATCTGTATATTGTCCGTCTTCTGCAGCACCGATTGTACCGTTTCCACCACCACCGGGTTGACCCACGGGGCCGCCACCACCGCCACCAGAGCCGACACCTTCTGATACCATACCGCCTACCCAAACCCATGCATCTACGTAAACAGGGTCTAGATCAGCAGTATCTTCAGGAGCGTCTTGAAAAAGTATACCAGCTTGATAATCTATGTGCCAATTTCTCTCGTCTTCTGGAGGAATTACAGCTAGTGCATTTGTAGTATCATCAAAATAATATGCAGTCGCCTCATAATTTGAATCATTGTCGTTGAAAAATGGTGGAACTAGTTGGATCGACCCAGACGTTCCATGTATAGCTTGACCATTGAACCAATGACCAGAACCTTTCTTAGAATTGGATGATTGAGCGACATAATCATTTGGAAGATGCAATTTTATCCCATGCCTTCCATCGACTGATTGCCCAGAATCTACGTAAGAACCACTAAGTCTTAAAAATTCCACCTTATCTGATTCGATATGGAAGAAAGGATAAGAAGTTGCGCCTACAACAGGTGGTGCAGATGCAGGAATATGTGAAGCATTCGAGTATATGTACGATGCTATCGATTCATTATAGTGCCTTTTATGTGGAGATGTGTGGCCTTTTCCTAGCAGTTTCTTGACAACTAAATCATTTTCAATTGCTGTTGTCGCACTAGAGCCACCATTCTGTAAATCGACTATGTCATCTTGCAATGTATCTATATCGACCGCAATCGATCCGGATATACTGTTAATTGATTCGTCTAAATAATCTCCGATGTAAAGCCAGCCTTCTATATACGTTGGATTCGTTGGGAAATCACCGGGCCCTGGGGGATTCTGTTGAAAAACTACACCTGCAGCACTATCATAGATCCAATCCCTTCGATCGTCTTGAGGGATTTCAACAGCACCGACACCGACGCCTGAAAATAGCTTTGGAAAATACCCTTGGCCATGCTGTAAGCCTACTATTTGTAGCTTGAAATTCGATTCGTGAAGTAAAGCGCTGTTTTGATACTTGACACGGTCTTTCTTCGGATTTGAAGAATTATCTAGATAGTCTGCAGGTAATTTTACTGCGTACGCATGCCTTCCATCATACGAGCTAGGTAGCTCTACATATTCGACGCCTGTATCATTATCGTTGTTTATATCTTCATTTAGAACAACTTGTGAGCTTCCAGATTTGCTTTCTGGATCTACTGTCCAAAATGAAGAAGATCCACTATTCGAGATGTACTCTAGTTCGAATCTTACGTACTCACAAGGGCCATTGACTTGATATAATGTAGGATTTGTCGCTGCTGTAGGGATAGTCTCAGAGAAAACATGGTCTCTATGCGAAGGAACGATACTAGATATAGATTCCTCAAAGATCGATTTCGTATTGAGCGTATTTGTTTTTCCAGATACTGTTTTGAGTGCTCGTTTTCTCTGCGTATCAGTAGTTAAAGACATATCTCACCGTATTCCACTTGACATTAATTAAACTTATATGACCCGTCCAAGACGAATCAGTAATGATCTTAATTATAACGAATTCATCAATTCCGACACCATTCACACCAAAGGTATATTTGTTTTCTGATGGCAAAATTGGTTGAAGTTTTAGCTTTAATAGACCATCCCCATCATCATATTGTCCCGTAAAGAAGTCTTTTGTAAGGTCACACCACCCAGTAGTTCCGCTTGTTGTCGTTCCAGACGGCAATTTCATATACATCCGGAACCTATCGCCAGAAAGCGGTCTATCTTCTGAAATTAATTCTCCTGAGCCCCCTATTTCCAGTTCAAAATTAAACATTGTACTTCCTGTATTGTTTTGAATTTTTCTATAATAAGATAACTCTCCTGCGACTGCAGAATAATCTACATTCGAGTCTGGTCCATGCAAAATTATCCCTCCATCGTCTTGATTTTGGAAATTTCCACCGTTGACAGATGTTAGAGGAGATAGAAGTTTTCCGCCTTGTACTATAAGGTGACTTCCTCCAGATAGATCCATCGTTGAATCCCAGTCTTCGCCCACTATGTCGCTTTGAGCGTCGTAATTGTTAGGGTATATTCTAAATTCTTCACCGTAAAAGTCTTCAACAACGGGAGTAGCTGCAGATATATCTTGAAACATTAATATGCCACTTGTTGATACTGATGCAGTGTTGAGTAAATCTACTTTTGTTGGGTGTGAAACGTTTATTGCAACACTTTGTGATTCATTCAACAGCCAATCTATAGGCTCTAGGGAAACTGTTGCTTTTACTGCCAAAGACTTAGTTTGAGTTTCACTTGCTATATCGATGAAAGGTACACCCGTTGATACTGCAGTGGTACTTTGGCCATTGATTTCGATTGATTGCACTGAAGATTCGTTTACATCAAAAGAAATGGCATTTGATTCTGCAGGGAATGTATTCTGGTACATGTTATCGATGTCGCATGCATAAACGACCGAACCAGTCGAATAATATTTCACCCCACTGACCTGTATTTCGTCAGAAAACGTTTGAGATTCGATCACTTGAGAAGAAACTATGATACCAGATGTTTCAGCATCATAAATCCACTCTACATAATTTGATTGGTACGAATCAACACCTATTTCATGTACGACTCTAACGTAGTTATGGCCCTCACGCCAATCAGAATTGGAAATTCTCCAAATAGCCGTTCTATGGACATTTAGCTCTAAAGACATGCCAGTTTGAAATTTTCCAAATCCGGGAGCGCTGACTGAAACAAATCCAGAACCGTTCGGATTTGTATGGATACCAGTTCCAGAACCGGGCATGCCCGTCCCAATAGCAGTATCTGTTAGATCTATCGAAAACAGATTATTTCCATTCAGTTCGACTCTTAAGAACCCTTGATCACCTTTATCAAATGCGAAAGCAGGATAATTGATTATCCCATTGTCGTACGAAAACTCCGCTATATCCGAGCCTATGATACCGCTTACCATTGACGTAGAAGACGTATATACTCCTATCCTTTTATTTCCACTTTCTTCATAGTCATTTTCGAATAATGAATTAGCTAAAAGTACGCCGGTGAACCCCGCTGCGCTCGTATGATTTTCGTAATCAGCTGCAGCAAGATCTGTTCCGAAGGAAAGCCTAGCTGATACCCCATCGGTGCCTTCCTCTGAAATCTTGCTTAGTGACGGGGCCGCGGCTGGAGCGAGGTTTTTCAACATTTCGTTGATCTGAGAAAGTGCATCTCCTACTTTCGTGGATGGAGATATAGTATCTATGATCCCATTCGTATTATCGATAGGGCCGACGTTTATGCCTGTGTCAGTTGATATACCTCCAGAAACAATCAGGTCACCCCCGAAGACAGCATTTCCCCCATTAGGATCAGTACTGCCTGACACAAAGAAGAATACGTCTGTTCCGATGTCACTAGTCTCTGTTGTGTTCGGAAGATCACCGAGAAAAGCTACGTTATTCGTGGTGTTTATATTCCCTTCGCTGGTCAAAGTAAACTGTGAATCGCCGCCCAATGTTGAAATTGTGCGTTGCCCTGAATTCTGGTCGATGGTTATATTAATATTGTTGCCACCTATCAATGTGGGTGTGTTTCCGTCGTCGAGAAACAGGTTATTTCCATCGAATCTTGGGGCTGTTATCATGGTTTGAGCTGTAATATTTGGAGCACTTATATCTCCTGCAAATTCACTCCCAGATATAGTTGCCACAATCGAGTCATCTATTCCTAGCACTACGTTATTTCCACTACCTTGGTCTGATATAGTAATGGCTGGATCACTAGATAGCACCCTTTCGTTGTCTAAATCGCCATCTGACGACAGAGTTATGAAAGTCGCAGTCTTGGGAGCTCCATCGGAAGTTCCACCTGTTTGTCCAGCAGCATCTACAACGTCTTGCAAGTAGTTTCCGATATACAAAAAAGCATCTACATACGTTGGATTTGCTGGATCATCGTCAGTCCCGGGAGGATCTTGTTGGAAAAATACTCCATTGAAATAATCTAGGTTCCAATCTCTTGGATCTGCTAAAGGGATCGTAGATAAATCTGAAATGTCACCAAAATAGGGCGTTGCTTCGTATCTATAATCGTACTGCGGTGGCACTAGTTGAAGCTCTGCATTTGATTCGACTAACACAGCACCGTTCGTAAATGGAGCAACTCCTTTTCTTGGATTAGAAGAAACAGTCTCATAGTCATCCATCAAGGCTAGTTTGAACCCGTGTCGACCACTAGTTGAATCTGATCCCGGAATGAACGTACATTGCAGCCTCACTTTTTCTACGATAGTTTCAGTTAGGTCATTAAGGTTCGTATTAGGGCTTGTGGGAGGTCTTTGGCCAAATACTGTACTAGAGTCCATCGTGATACCCGATGGTAATCCTTCATTGTAAAGCTCGTTTGCATTCTTAGTATGTGCTTTTCCTTGAAGCTTTTTCAAAGACATCGCAATTTTAGAATCAGAGCTCAATTGAGCGATTGTATCTGCCATTCATTATCCCCAAGAAACTGAAACGTTAGAAACATAACCTGACCACGTTGATGCAGCCACTATCTTAATTATGATCCATTCAGTATCTTGAACAGAATTGACTCCAAGAGTTGTCTTTACATCTGAGGGAAGTGTTGCATCTAAAGTACCAAGCAAAGCCCCGTCACCATCACTATATTGATTAGTTGCAAAAGCTTTTGATATATCTAGAAAACCGGTTTCATAATTTACATTTGTTATCGGTAATTTTACGTAAACTTTAATTTCATTTCCAGAGGGGGAATTACCAGTGCCTATTGTTCCACTGCCCTGTATGTTAATGGTCATGTTAGAGTGTGAGGATCCCGTGTTGTTTTGAAACTTTCTGTAATAGATTCTTTCGTTAGCTATCGCACTATAATCTGGATTTCCCAAAGGCGCACTTAAAGATCCATTCTCAGATGCATCTCTGAAATCTCCCGGGTCAGCAGGCAACCCAGCAATAGCTGGATACATCAGCCTATCGTTATACACGATTAATCCTGTATTATGACCTGCATCTGCACCTGCCAATGAAATATTTGAATCCCACGATGCCGCAGCTATGTCTCCTTGTGCATTTATTACTGTATCAATCAACCTATACTGTTCCCCAGAGAAATTTTCATTAACGAGTGTAGACGAATCATTCACCGTTTTGACTAACCAATTTGTTTTTGATATGGATGCTGTATTCTGTGAACCCACTAAAGGGTGGTCTACGAAACCACCAATGGTGATTGTAGTTATCGAATTCCCTGGAATTGACGTTCCTGCAGAATAATTCCAATCAGCAACTACATCAATGGATGCATCGTATGCATTGGGGGTGTTTATATCCAATGAAGGCAATCTTGATGTCGAGATGCCGTTTTCTACATTAAAAGAATTGTCAACTTCAATACTAGTTATCGAGACTCCCGTCGCTGTATTTATCCTAACAGCACTTGCGGAAGAAGAGTATACGTATTTATATGCGTTGTCCATCGTAAATCTAAATTTACCAGAAGGAGATTCAAAATACTGAACTCCCGATAGCACAGATATATCTGTGTCTTGAACGTCTGTGATCGACTCATTAGACGGAATTAGTGTCGGGTTCTCTGGATCATTGATCCATTCGACATAATTCGTATCATGCGTAGCGCCATCAATTTCATGGTCTACTCGAGCCCAGTTCCACCCGTTTCTTTGATGTCCTTCAGCGATTGTATATGTACCTGTTCTCCAAAAGAAGTTGTAATTAGGAAGATTGTTTGAATCCCGACCAACAGTCGCATCACTGAGATTAAACCCTGAACCATTTGAAAGGCTATTTCCAGAACCGAAAGATGAAAGATCTTCAGAGTGAACAGGTGTGATTTCGTCATTTACATACAACTTAAGTAGCCCTAAGTTGCCACTAGTGCCTCCAAACGAGTTATTTGGAAAATTATTCCCGTTTGCAGCTTTCCCTATGTTCAAAGTACCGGTAATCGACGACAACACGGGCCCAATCGTTCCGAGCCTGTTCGACGTATTAACACACTCATCATTCGCGTTAAGTGCAGCATTTCCACCGGTATTTTCGACCGTTGAATACGTATTTAAGACTAAAGTATCCCCAAAAGAGAGCTTCGCATCTGTCGAATCAGCTGATTCATTAATGTTCAAAGTCTCGAGATCTGCAGAAGGATTAACTGCAGAAGTCGCTCCAAAATCAAGTTCGAACTGATCGATATAGCCTGTCCAACTTTCATCAGCTGTGATCTTCATGATAATATAATCATCTGTCCCGATGGATCCTGTACCGAAAGAGAAATGATTTTCATTTCCCGTTGATGACTGGTATACACCAATGGATCCTCCATCACCGTCAGAAGTAGAGTTATACAAAAATGGGCTAGCAGCATCCATCCATCCAGAGTTATCTGTCCCATTATCTGGAAGCTTAAAGCTAATATGAGCAGTTCCATTATCTAAGGTTTCATTTTCGTCGTCTAGATCGGTGTTTCCAGAAGCTGTCCAAGAGAAATCGTAAACAGGTGCACCGAGGTTTTGAAATTTTCGATAATATGTGAGCTCACCAGAGACAGCTGAATAATCGGGGTTTCCAACAGGGCCATTGAGAAGGCTGCTAAAGTCCCCGCTGTTGTACGTATTCAAGGGTGATTGAAGCCTATTTTGAAATAGTTGAAGGCTATTATTGTAAGATCCTGCAAGCATGTGTTCTTGAGGATCCCACGCACCACCCACAATGTCCCCTTGACCATCGTATGCGCTTGTTTGCATACGATAATCTTCATCTACGAAGTTTTCTAATGTTTCACTCGAGTTAGGTGTTTCTGAATATACCAAAATTTCAGAAACTACGACTGAACCGTCTGAAGATAAGTTGTTTTTTGTTGGGTGTGACAAGTTGATTGACGTGGAAAGCGATCCTCCGAGGATGTAATTGGCAGATACGGGTTCCGTTGAGTCTATTACTATCACCTTCTCGTGGGTTTCAGCGTTTCCAATGTTGATTTGAGTCACTGGCTCTAGAGGATGAGCATAAGAAAGATTGGACAATATGCCATTTCCTGACGTATTGAACGTTATATTATTTAAGGAGTAAACGAATTTGTAATAATTTTCAATTTCTGCTTGGTAATTTACTTGACCGCCCGTGAAGTATTCTACACCAGACAGGAAAAATGAGCCGGCTCCAGAAAAACTGCAAGCTTCATTGTTCACTACAACATCTTCTGCATTTGAATCTACGACCCACTGTACATGATTTGTCACTTTTATATCAGATGGTGTTTTCACATGTTTCACTTTCACGTAATTCCATCCATCCTGCTGATGAAAAGGATCAACCCGATATTTTCCTGTCCTGTGTTTGAAAGTATCAAAAGCAGCACCACTGTCGAATTGGCCAGAACCGGCTTCAGACACATTTGTAAATCCGGAGCCATCTGTAAGGTATTGTGCTGATCCATTTCCCGGTTCACCTGTACCCACCGTGACGTCAGTTAAATCTAATGTATGAACGTCTATCCCATTGATCTCTAAAACTAGTGTGCCAGTATCCCCACCGCTAAATGCATTGGCAGAATAATTAGTAAGACCAGTTGGTTGGGTGAGGTTTTCAGGTATTGATTCGTTCAAATCGCCGCCGATGACAGCTGCTGTTGAATATATTCCTCTGATTAAGTTCGAATTATCAGTAGTCACGTTGTATGAATCATTTACATCTTTAGATGGCGTACCATCAAGTGCTGCTACATTTTCGTATGCTGTCGCATTAGACGATCCAAAACTCAATAGTGCGGTTATCCCATTTTGGACATTCTCGTCTATTTCGAATAAATCGGGTGCCGGAGCTGGTGCCAAAGCTTTCAGAATCTCATTAAATCGATCAATAGCAGTTCCTGTCGGAGTATCTGCATCAAAATCTGTGAATAATCCATCATCGTATGTGCCGTCTTCTGCATCACCTATTTTGCCTGCTCCTCCTGAGAATTGAGAAGGGCTAATTTTAATTACTTGTTCTTCGTCATTGTCGTAAACTAAGATCTTATCGTTTTCTTCGTCTATTTCCCAATCTTGTATTGGGTCATGAGCTGATGTGACTACATTATCTGTATCGTCATAGTCGATCTCGAGATCAAATTGAGAACCCGTATCTGTCGATATAATGCCCTGTGTTGCAACAACTGGCTGACCACCACCGGAACCTGCTATTTGACTAGGCTTAATTTGAACTACTTCTTGGGTGTCAGAATCATACACGAGTATTCTATCATTTTCTTCATCTAATGTGACTAAAGTTCCGTCTGGAGCGTTCTCAAAGACGTTATTTTGATCTAAATAATCAAGGCTAATTGTGTACTCATTATTTTGTGCGTCAAAAGTACTCGTAATGCCAGCGCCACCGATGATGTTGTTCAGGCTAGCTTCACTAATAGCGGTTGATGCATCGATAATTAATTCACCAGAAGAGCCAGACAAAATATCGATACCATTCGCACCCGCTAGGTATACATCTAAGTTGTTGTTTGAAACTGACAAACCTCTTCCTTTGATGTCTGTAGATTGTACAGCAAGGTTGATAACTGAATCTTCTTCTCCAAGCTGAACTGTACCTCCCAAATTCAAACCATCGCCCGGTACGATCTCTAACGTATTATCACCCGCAACTACTTGATTAGGGCCAGAACCAAAATTAACAGCTAATTGATTGCCATCTGTTGTCAATCCTGTTCCAGCAAAATCAGCAGGGTTTACGCTTAATACGCCATTGATGTCTTGCAGGCCAAAGCCAGCAAAGTCTCCGACTTTGACAGCTATCGACCCATTAACAATTTCCAATCCACCATTATTTTCCAGCAACACAGATACAGAAAATGAAGAAGCTTGTGCGTTGTCTGAAACTTGAATACCTGCGCCACCTTGTAGGACACGCTCATTTGTCAATGCATTCGAATTTTGTGCAACCAAATATGCCGCATCAGGGATACCCGGATTTCCACCAGCAGCTGTTATTATATCTGATACAGTGACTTTCCCTAGGGAATTTCCTTGCTGTACTAAAACCTCGTCTGTGACATCTAAAGAAACAGCTGCAACGGAAGTCATAGAAAAATCAACGCCTGCACCTGATACTACAACTGGAGATCCAGCAACAGTTTTTAGAGAGAACGATGAGTTCGTACTACCATCGAATGACGTGCCCTGTAATCCAAGCCCGGGTGATATATTGTTGGGCACTTTCAAAACTGTAAGATCATCGTTTCCATCGACGGTAATCGTGCTATCGTCAGTATTTACATTGAATAGTGAACCATCGGCTGTCAATCCCGTGCCGGCCACAGCTCCAGATCCTCCACCAGCCCCTCCACCGGAGCCTACAATGACAGTGATGTCATCAGATGCAGTTGTATCGAAGTTGAAATATATGATACCACCTGTTTCTGTATCTTCTCCTAAATAAAAGTCTTCTGTTTGATTTCCTATCGCACCTGACGTTAATAATTCCCCATTGTGAAACACATCAATTGAGTGAGGGCTATATCCATAACCCGAAAAATACAGTCCGGGTACTTCGTATGGACTAGAGGCTAAAACAGCTAAATTCCAAACCGACTTATTCCTTCCTTGGTCACCCCCTGCAGATCCTCCATCGATTGTAATCGATCCATCATCGTTATTGGTGATAACAATTCCGCCTGCGCCTTGGAGGTAATTTGCCCCATCGCACAAAGTCTGCAGAGATCCAGAAAAACCTAATTCTGAATATATAATACCTGACCCTGTTATATGGCCCGTGACTAATAGATCTGTTAAGAATGCTTCATCTAGCAAGCCTACTTGCAGGCCATTGGGTGCGATAACAGAATCAACATGCTGGGTATGGCTTTCTCTGAAAACTAAGATGTCACTTTTACGTATATCATCGATTGTCCAAGAGCTTATTTCGTTCCCGGGGGCTGCTAAGCCAGTTCCCATGTCTTCTATAGTGTCAAATGTTGGCATCTAGAATCTCCTAATCATCTGATCTTCTTCTTATGTTCGCTCTTACGTTGCCCGGAACAACTTGCGCTCTTCTTGCTATTGTACCTGTGACGTTGACAGTGAGGTTTCTGTTTGGTGTACCTACTTCTCTTGTGTTTCCATCTTCGTCAGTCTCTCCGAGAGTTTCGGGATTTTGGTTTCCACCATCAGGCAATGGTATCATCAACGATGGCCCATTAGGTGTACCATCTGATTCGCTTGTCATTCCTTCAGGGTCGAAAAATGGATACCTGACCCTTTGATACTCATCTTTGTTTCTTCTAGAATTCTGTACTTGTTCTTCGACTAAGTTTGGATCATTCGGCGATTTAGAGCGATATACTACAGGAGCTCCCTTTGTTTTCGAGTCAACCGGTTCTCTTGCAAAGTCTAACGATTGCTCCAAACCATCTCGGAATTGCCCATAAGCTGTTCTAGAAAATACTGCTGATCTTTTGACTATATTAGCATTCGTAAGGCCATACCGTGCACCACGTATTGGATCGATCTTCATGAAATAAGATG